>Ga0256404_1002088_pt1 | contig 45246 bp, 47 predicted proteins | sample RumenRJG_01DNA_FD_185990 | JGI IMG/M metagenome (GOLD analysis project Ga0256404, IMG submission 185990) | Bovine rumen microbial communities from Lethbridge, Alberta, Canada - RJG_01 | ecosystem: Host-associated > Mammals > Digestive system > Stomach > Rumen | place: Canada: Alberta | collected... | reverse complement strand
AAGCACTGGTTCCATGTAACGGAGTTGGCAGATCTTCCGGAATTCAGGAGCTGCTGCAGTGCCATCCACAACTGGAGTAAATATATTCTGCATTCCTTTGACTGCCCTTATACCAACGGATATACGGGGGGCTGCAATAATAGAACCAAGGTCCTGAAACGTATCTGTTATGGGGTAAGAAATTTCAAACGCTTTCGTAGCCGGATCCTTTTTATGGCCGCCTAATACGAATCTACTAAATATAACTACGGGGTAACTGCGACTAAAATACACGAGCCAGGCATACACCCAGCTCGTGATCCATCAATTTAACACCTATATTCTTTTCTTTTGGGATTTACCCCAACATTTGACAAAGAACCAAAATAATACGCTCTTCCGCGAACAGACTCTGCGTATTTCCGCCATCTGCTCTGTGGAGAGCGTATCTAGCACGAGCCTTTCGGCCCTTTTTTCCTTATCCCCTTACGCAATGCCGCCGTTCCGTTGCGTGTCGATGGGGCGAATTGCTCAAGCCTTCACATCCGCCGCGATCGCATCGGCAAGGGCTTCCAGCTGCGCACGCTGATCCTGCTTGAGGGAGGATTTAAGCGTTACGGTATCGCCAATAAAAGCGGAACCCGGAAGTTCGCTGAGTACTTCCTTCATCTGTTTTCCGCAGACAGGAGCCCAAGAACCGTTTTCAATCAGGGAAATATGCCGGTTCTTCAGATTATGATGGACAATATCGTTGAGTAGATTTTCCATCGTTACAAATATGCACATATTATACGTCGTAGACGCAAAAACCAAGTTGCTGTACTGGAAAGCGTCGGAAAGAATGTAGCTTGCCGGCGTTACGGATGTGTCATACATTTTAACTTCTACGCCGCGATCGGACAGAAAAGCTGCCAGCAGGTTCGCCGCCTGTTCCGTATGCTCATACACTGAGGCATACGCCATCATAACGCCTTTCTTCTCCGGTTCGTAGAGGCTCCATTTTTGGTATTTCTCCAGGTACGGTCCGAAGTCCCGGCGCCATACAAACCCATGCAGAGGACAAACGTAATGCATCTGCAGGTTTTCTGCCTTCTTCAGTGCAGACTGTACCTGCATGCCGTATTTTCCGACAATATTTGTATAATACCGCCGGGCTTCATCCATCCAGTCGTGGTAGAAATCCACTTCATCGGCAAAAATCCGGCCATTCAGGGCGCCAAAGCAGCCGAAGGCATCCGCCGTAAAGAGAATCCCGTCGGTTTTTTCATAGGTCATCATAACCTCCGGCCAGTGCACCATGGGAGCAAACACGAAGCTCAGTTCGTGTTTCCCGACTGAAAGTGTATCCCCCTCCTTTACAAGGTGAATGCGCTGGGAATAATCTGTGTCAAAATACTGCTGCAGCATCTGTGCCGTCTTGGCGTTGCAGACAATCGTCAAATCCGGATAGCGAAGCGAAAGCTCTTCGATGGAAGCTGCATGATCCGGTTCCATGTGCTGAATCACGAGATAGTCCAGCTTCCGTCCGTTCAAGGTCGCCTGCACATTATTAAGAAACAGCCCTTCCACGGCTTTGTCTACCGTGTCAAAAAGAACATTTTTATCATCCAGCAGTAAATAGGAATTGTACGAAACTCCATTGGGAACACCATACACGCCCTCGAAAAACGCAAGGCGGCGATCGTCGGCTCCCACCCAAATCAGGTCTTCCTTAATGGTCTTTGTTAGATACATATGTTTTCCTCCGTACCCGTTTTGACTTTCGCAGCATGGAACGCTGCGGGCGGCGGACTTGACAGAGTCCTTCGTCATCCATTCAGAACAGTCTTGCCGCAAGGGCGTCAAAGATAGCCGGCGCTGCCGCGGCTCGCCGTATTATATCATTTTCAAAGAGGCGTCTGCAACTATTCCGGGCATTTGTGCCGCCCTGTGACGCAGACCGTGCAGCAAGGCAAATTTTGTTTTTCTTCCGCTGTTTATTTGTCGCAAATGCGACAGACTTATGATATACTCGTTTCTATACTGAAAGTGAGAGTGAATACTATGAATTCTCTTCGCAATGTAGAACTCTTCAAGGGAATCAGCGATGAAAGCATTGACGAAATGATGAAATGCTTCAAAGCGGAAACCCGTTCCTTCCGGAAGGGCGATACGATTATTGTATATTCCCCGGAACTGGAGTACCTATGCATCCAGCTCAGCGGAAAAGCCCATTTATACAGCATTGACAGTGATGGCAACGACACCTTGCTCGAGCATTACACGGAGAACGATATTTACGGTGAAGTTTTCACCATGCCCTACGGCGAACTGGGCTATGTCGTGGAGGCCGACACCGACTGCGAGGTTATTTTCATTCGCTTCTCCGAAATTACGGGGCGCTGCGCGAAGGCCTGCCAGCACCACACGGACATTACAAACAACCTTTTCTACCTCACCGCGAAGAAAACGCAAATGCTTCTGCTGCGGATCAACATGATCAGCCGCAAGACAGTACGGCAAAAGCTGGAGGCATATCTTCAGTATCTGGAAGAAAAATACGGCACAAAAGAGTTTGACACGGAAATGTCCCTCAGCCAGCTTGCCCGCTATCTGTGCGTAGATCGCACAAGCCTGATGCGGGAGTTCCGGCTGATGCGGGAAGAAGGGATCCTTGAAAACAGCGGTCGGAAGATTAAGCTTCTGAAATAATCTGACAATACGCCCGGCTGAGCGCAAAGGAGGATAGTATGGACCACAAATTTACGTTCCGCGGTCCGGATAAGCAGCCGATCACGGACGAGAGCTTCTACCGCGACTACGACTCGGCGGAAACGATCGGAAAGGTAAAAGTCGGAAGCCGTGCGGTTTACTATAAGGATGGAAGGCGGTATTTCTGCATTCCGCTGGAATACATAGACAGAGTTTTCACCCGCATCAGCGGCTGCAACGCTAGAATGTGCTGTGCCGGCGTGAATTATGACTATTACCGCCTGATCCTGGTACACGGCGACAAAGAAATCTCCAATATTATCTTCGGCCATGATATGGAGGAAGTCGACCGGGCCGGAGAAATGATTCAAGCCCGTCGGCCCGAGATTGCGCTGGGCTATGTAAAGCCCGCAAAGCCGCCGAAGAAGGCAAAAGCCATACCACAGTGACGAATGCCACTGAATTAATAAACGAGGAGGAGCCCTACTATGAAGTATGTTTGTTCTATCTGCGGCTATGTTTACGATGAAGCCGCTGGAGATCCGGATAACGGCATCGCCCCCGGCACGAAATTTGCCGATCTCCCGGATGATTATGTATGTCCGCTGTGCGGCGCGGGAAAAGATCAGTTTACCGCCGAATAATGTCTGCCCGTACGGACGGCCAAGGGAATACGCGGCAGGGTGTTCCAATCGGAGCATCCTGCCGCTTTCCGCGCTCGATCGTCTCCGATCGGCGCGTTCCCATTTGCCTGCGCAGCGGAATTATTGATTCAGCGCTTTTTCGACCTGGCAGGTTACAATTCCATCGGCTGCCGATCGGAAGCAGTGACTGCAGGAAATGCATTTTGCCGGGCTTCGGTCCGTTTTCCAGCGGTTCGGCAGATCGGGTTCGCGAATCAGCGGCCGCGCAAGAGATACCGCTGAAATTTTCGTTTCCGTCAGTACTTTTTCCGCAGCCTCCGGCGTGCGGTACCCGCAAACACTGATCACAGGTACAGAAACGGCATCGGCAACCTCTCTGGCATATTCCGCAAACGGAGCCTGCGCCTCCAGCGTTACCCGCGGTGTGGAGGAGGACTCGCGGCTCATTGCGATGCCAGAAGTCACTTCAATAAAATCGATACCGCGTTTTTCCAATTCCCGGCAGGTCCACAGGGAATCCTCCGGCCGAATGGAGTTTTCCATAAGGTCATTGAAGGGGAATTTTATTCCGACAATAAACTCCGGCCCAACCGCGGAACGAATCGCATCATAGACCTCGAAGAGGAATCTCGCCCGATTGGCGGCGTTCCCGCCATAGGCATCCGTCCTGTGGTTTGTAACAGGAGAAAGGAACGTATTGACAAGATAGCCGTGCGCCGCATGAATTTCGATGCCGTCCGCCCCGCCCTGCTGGCAGATGCGGGCAGAATCCGCAAAGTCCTCCTCAATTCGCTTCAGTTCCTCTTCTGTCGCTGCGTGGAAGGTTCGGCCGTCTCTCCCTTTTGTTTCGCAGACCGCCAGAGTGTCATACCCCTCCGCAGAAGACGTGCTGGTTCCGCAGTGGCAGAGCTGGACGAAAAATTTCGCCGCCTGCTTATGGGCATACTCGGTGATCTCTTTCAGACCTTCCGCATATCCTTCCGCCTTCGGCGTCGCGTTAAAAGGCCCCATGCCGCCTTCCGGCCGAACCGCGTGCATGCCGCTGATAATCATTCCCGTTCCGCCGTCGGCAAGGCTTGCGTACCGTTTTTTAATTTTCCCCGTAATTTTTCCATTGTCCGCGCCATATTCAAAAACCGCGCTTGCCGTAAACCGGTTTTTGATTTCCAGGCCATCAATTTTGTAGGGGGTGTACAGGATTGAATTCATGGTTTTTCCTCCTCATAATTTTTGCTTGTTTTTATTTTTGTTGTATATACATCTTTTTGAGTGTTGAGAATCCCCCGCAGCCCTGCCGGCCGCCGGGGAATTACAGATCCTGCAAAAGCAGGAGCATGCTTTCCATCTGCGCAAGATTCCGTTTTCCGACCTTCTGCTCCAGCTCCTGCTGGGCCTGCTTCCAAAGCGCGTAGGCCTCCCTGTATACGGCCGTGCCCTGCTCTGTGAGCTTGAGGACGCTGTTTCGAGCACCTGTGTGCCTCCGGTCCTCTATATAACCCAGCTCCAGCAGCGGCTTCAGGCTTCGGGTCAGTGTCGACCGATCCAGAATGGTGTCTTCCGCGAGATCCCGTATGCTGCAACCTGGGTTTGCATAGATGCTGCCCAGAAGCGAGCATTGCCTTGCCGTGATGCCGGAGGGTGCCAGGACCTTGTCATAAAACCGTGTTACATTCTCCGCACTCCGCCGAATTTTCAGGCAGTGGCAGGGAATATCGTCAATCCTCTTTCCCATGTGCATGCTCTCCGTAAGATTATTGTTGTATATACAACATAAACAGTATCCTACGAAATGTCAATCTTTTTTTGCTTGCCCGCCGATAGGCTCTCCCGGCGATCTTCGGCGCGGAGAAGACCGATTCCTGTACGCTGCGATTCTTCGCCGTCCCTCTCTGGATAGACCACGCCAGCCGGTCCCTTTTAAAATACAAAATTTTCGCTTTTGTCAAGATGGCAAACTTGGGAAAATCTTTGTGCTAAATTTGTCAATATTGTGGATTTTATTACAGTTTCTTTAAGTACCCTTTAAATTTTATTGCCAAAAATCCAAGAAAGAATATACTAAAGAATATACTAATGTTCGGGTTTGTATGAATAAGGGACAAATTCCGACATGACAAAAAGGGATTTGCGAGGGGAATGAGAATTGGACGCGACATATCTGTCCGCTGAACCGGAGGCTCTCTCCGGTTTGATGTTTTCGCCGTTTGGCGGCATATTTTCTCTTTATTGATTCGTTTCCCGTAAGGATATTTTGCGCCCTCGCACGATTTTACGGTTAAAAGTCCGCGGATTGTCCGCAGATTTTTAATATTAGAAACTTACAAATTCGTTTCTTTTCAGAAGGGGGATTGATAACTTGAAGAAGACGAAGGTTGTGAGTGTCCTCACAATCCTTGCCTGCCTGTTCATGCTTATTGCCGGTGCCCTCGGCATGAGCGACGTAATGGAGCAGAAGGATGTCAAGACACAGGAAGGAGCTGAGGCTAGACAGCAGATCGACACGCTGGCAGCCGGCATTGAAGAGCTGGAGTCCAACCGGCAGACGTATAACGAAGGCAAGCAGACCTATGAAAAGGGGCTGGCGCAGTACAATGCGGGGCTTGCAAAATACAAGGCATCTCTCAAGGAGTACACCGAAGGCCTTGCAACATTGAAATCCAAAACAGCGGACTATGAGAAGGGAAAAATTACCTATGCTAACGGCGTGAAAGAATACAATGCCGGACTCAGCAAGTATAACAGCAGCCTGCAGCAATACGAAAACGGCAAAAAAGCCCTGGCAGCCGGCCGTAAGGAATTTGCTTCCAAGGAGTCACTGCTCGCAGGTGTGGAAAGGCTGCAGAATACCTATAAAGCTCTAACGCATCACTATACGAAAGATCAGGCCGCCGCTTTCGTAGCGGAATCGAGCGGCAAGAGTAAAGAGGATGTTCTCTACGCATACGATACCATCAACGGCTTGAAAGCCGGTTATTCCGTAGATGACGCTTCGAAAATGGTCGGCAAGAAAGCCGGAAAAAAGCCCGAAGAAGTTAAAGCCGCCTACGAAAACGTGTCCGCCATTCTTGCGTGCAGAAACGACGATGCGAAATCGATCCAGTTAGCGGCACAAAACAGCGGCGTAAGCAAAGAGATCGTCGGCAAAGCCTACAATGGCGTCAAAAAGCTGTACACCGGCTACACGGTCGAGGAAGCCGCAGAAGCGGTTGCAAAAAAAATAGATAACCCCATGATGCCCGCTAACAGCGTAAAGAGTATTTATAATAACGTGAACGAAAAGATATTGAGAGGGACAGCGCCTGAAGATGCGTACAAGGAGTTTTCTGCATCTTCTTCAGGTACCGTATCGCCGGATCAGGTTCGGCAAATCTACGAAAACATGTCCGCCATTCTTGCGTGCAAAGGCGACGAAGCGAAATCGATCCAGTTAGCGGCACAAAACAGCGGCGTAAGCGAAGAGATCGTCGGCAAAGCCTACAATGGCGTCAAAAAGCTGTACACCGGCTACACGGTCGAGGAAGCCGCAGAAGCGGTTGCAGAAGCGGTTGCAGAAGCTGCCAATGGTGCGAACCCCGATTCCACCACGGCGAAGCAGGTCGAAAGTGCCTACACTGCCGTAGCTACAATTCTTGCCTGCAAAGGCAATGAAGCTAATTCCATCAAGTTCGTAGCAGCGAACGGCGGTTATGAAGAAAAGACTATTCAGAACCTCTATAATACAATGAATATGTTGCAGCAACCGGACGGCTTTACGAAAGAACAGGCTTACGGTGTAATTAAGGCTTCGCAGCCGGATCTGACGGATGCTGACATTGATACGGCTCTTGCCACGGATGTCCCTGCGATGAAGGGCAAGCTCGAGGAGGCCCGAAATACTATTAATGCAAGCCAGGCGACGCTAGACGCCGCAAAGCCGCAGCTGGCAAGTGCAAAAGAGCAGCTCAACGCTGCGGAGTCAAAGCTTGCAAACGGCAAAGCCCAGCTGGAGGAATACGAATCCGGAAAGGCGACGCTAGACGCCGCAAAGCCGCAGCTGGAAGCTGCGAAAAAGCAGCTTGCAGAGGCCAAGAAGGCGCTTGAGGAAGGTCTTGCGAAGCTGAAGACCTTTGAAGATGGAGAAAAACAGGTAGAAGCAGGCAAAGCAACGCTCACCGCAATCGCGGAAGTGCAGGCCAAAGTCGATGCCGGACTGGATGTTGTTAAAGCAGGATATGAATATCTTGATGAATCCACGGTCAGCACCACAAAGGATCTGACCGGAAAAGCAGTAGCAAATATTCTTGCACTGCTTGCCGGTGTGCTTGGCATTATTGCCGGCATTCTGGGTCTATCCGGAAAGAAGGCTACTCGGGTTCTGGCGACATTAGCCGTTCTTGCAGCCGCCGCCGCGCTGATCTTCGCGCTAATAAAGGATCCGATTACTGCCGTTCTGATCGCAGCCATCCTCGGAACCGTAATGACGCTGGCGCTGACGCTGGTTGCAAAGCCCGCATCTGTAAACGGCGCACCGGAAGAAAATACGGATACAGAAAACAATTAATCTGCAGTCCGTAATAAGGGCAAAAAAGGAAGGGATTCGGAAATTTCCGTCTCCCTTCTCTTTTTACGTGCCGCGAATCTGCTTGAAAAATTCCCGCAGAAGTTTTCGGGATTCCTCCTCCCGCACTCCTCCATACAGATGCGGCCGATGCCCGTAATTCTCCTCAAACAAATTAATTACGCTGCCGCAGGAACCGAACCGGGGCTCGGAGGCGCCGTAAACGACTTCCGGAATCATTGCATTGATTACCGCGCCCGCGCACATGGGGCACGGTTCCAGTGTTACATAAAGCGTGCAGTCTTTCAGACGCCAATCATGGCGCTGTTCGCAAGCCTCCCGTATGGCAAGGATCTCCGCATGTGCGCTGGCGTCTCCTGTTTCCCGCCGCCGGTTTCGTCCCCGTCCGACAATCTGCCCTACAGAATTCACCACGATGCAGCCGACAGGAATTTCATCCGCCGCCAGTGCCTCCCGGGCGAGGGCCAGAGCCTGCTCCATGTATTCCTCTTTCGATTTTTCTGTATACATACCCGTTTTCCCCGCCGAAAAACGGAGCGGCGTGTGTCGCGCCGCTCCACGAAAATTTTTTCTCTTTTTCTTGCGTCTCAGGACTTCACCGTGCCGTCCGCATTGAACAGCGGCAGCGGCGCCAGGGTGATAATGTCTTCCCGTTCCGCCGCATCGCCTTCTGCAAGGACCGCCATCCGGCCTGCGACAATGCCTCCGGCTCTCTCCACCAGAACTTCCATCGCATGCATCGATTCTCCGGTAGATATGACATCATCAATGATCAGAATCCGGTGCCCTTTCATTAATTCCGCATCCGCAGTATCAATGACCAGCGTCTGCATCCCCTGGGTCGTTATGGACTGAACATCCACCTGCAGAACTCCCTGCATGTAAGCCTTCGCGTTCTTGCGGGCGAGAAAATATTTTTCTGCATGCGTCTGCCTTGCCATTTCATACAGCAGCGGAATTGCCTTCGCTTCCGGCGCAATCAGGTAGTCATACTCCGGAGCCCTTTTAAGCATTTCCTTCGCGCAGTGAATTGTAATCTCCACATCTCCGAACATAACAAAAGCGCCAATCAGCAAATCGTCGCTTACATGGCACAGCGGCAGGTCCCGTTTCATTCCAGCAATATCAATTGTATAGGTCATGGCCTTTCCTCCCTTAGCCGAAAGCTGTCTAAAATCATTCTATTCCTTTCCTGTTAAAAATCAAGAAAGACACAGTGCTTTGGGGAGCGCCACTTTTGTGCGTGTATGCCGCAGCACGCTTTCCCCTGCAGCCGCATTGCGAGCGAAGCGGAATAGGCGTAGCGGCGGAGCGTAAAAAAGGAATCAAATATTCCGGTATTTCAATAATCCACTGCTCGATTTCCGGATAATCTCCCAAAAGCAGTTCATAACGAATTCCCGGATAATCTTCCTGAAAACGCCGGATGATATTCGGCGCCCATTGCGCTGCCACACTGGAAAACGTACCGATGCGGATCGTGCCCGCTGCGATCCCGGAAAGAGCGGCTGCCTGCTCCTGTGCCTTCCGGTAGCTGACAAGAAGAGCACGGGCGTACGGAAGCATCGCCATTCCTTCCGAAGTCACCTGAATTCCGGCCCGGCTTCTTTCCATTAGAACCACATTCCACTCCGCTTCCAAATCTGCAATCATCTTGCTGATCGAAGACTGCACATAGCCAAGGAGCTTTGCGGTCTTCGTAAAGCTTCCGCATTCGGCTACAGTAACAAAAGCCAGATATTTCAGAATATTTCCGTCCATTTTATCATTCTCTTTTTCGATAATAAAAATGTGTTTTATTCGTTTTTTTAATTGAATCAGAGATTCTATATTATGGACAGTGTACGGGGAAAATTTTCAGGGCAGGAGGGAAAAAACATTATGATCCTTATGAGTGAAGTTCAAACACAGCCTCCGAAACGTTATCGCAGCGAGCTGCAGGCTCTTGTCTATCGGAAGCTGCAGGAGTTAGAAATTCTGTTTGAACGTGTAGACACGGAGGAAGTGATCACAATGAAAGACTGCGAAGATATAAATCAGAAACTGCACATGAAGATGGTAAAGACGCTCTTTCTGTGCACACGGCATCAGCGGGAAATGTTTCTTTTTATTACGACCGGAGACAGACGCTTTGATTCCAATAGCTTTTCCACGGAGCTGGGCGTTTCCCGAGTTTCCTTCGCTCCGGAACAAAGCATGGAGGAAATGCTTGGGACAAAAATCGGTGCGGCAACCGTATTCAGTGTTCTTCTGAAAAGTGCAGACTCCGTGCGGGTCGTTATTGACTGGGATGTGCTGAAGGAAGAATACTACGGCTGCAGCGACGGAACCACGACCGGATACATGAAAGTCAAAACACAGGATATTGTTGCAAAACTTCTCCCGGAATCCGGCCATTCTTATGTACTATATAAAAGACAAAAATAGTTAAAAATAGAATCATCCACTGCGCCTTTCGAGAAAACAGACAGCCGGCACAGCAGTGCACGGGCATCTCCGTCATCCCGACAGAACCTTGGCCATGTATGGTCAGGGGTATTTTTCGAATTTTTCCTTCGAGGGCCGCCGTGTCTCAAACGGCGGGCCCTCTTCCCTTTCTTCTCCGGTACACCGGTAAGGCCGTGGAAAAGCCGCTGTCCTGTCCGGGAAGGCAATCATTCGCCCCTCGTAGAATATTTACAAATTGTGAATTTTTTTGCAAGCGAATATGCAATTCTTTGTGCCGCAAAGGAGATCATTTTCCAGAGGACTTTTGCTTTTCTGCACAAAAATCAATACGGATCGGCGGGAAAAAATCGGCCGGAATCTGTTCCCCTGGCTTTCCCTTTTTTTCATCGCAATTGTGTGATTTTGTCAAGCTTTTTTTGAAAAGCGCACAACAATTTGTGCTTTTTTTAGTGATTTCTATCAATTTTGTACAAGTTATCTAAATTTATGCGAACTTTATCATGAAAAGTTTAAAATTTGTGAAATCAAGTTTCGATTCATTGATTATTAGCCAAAAATGGGGTAAAGTAAGGAACGTGAAGCGTACGCTTCATGAACATTTCCCGTCATTCCGGACGGGGGTAAGAGAAAGTGTGTAAAGGAGAGTAATTTATGGAAAGTCAAAATCGCGGCGGCTTTGCGACTAACTTCGGTTTCTTGATGGCTGCCATCGGATCTGCGGTTGGTCTTGGAAATCTCTGGGGCTTCCCGTACAAGATGGGCGCAAACGGTGGTTTTGCGTTCTTGTTGGTTTATTTAATTCTTGCAATTTTTGTCGGCTTGGCTGTAATGCTCGGCGAAATGGCGTTGGGCCGCAAAACCGGTCAAGGATGCGTCGGTGCCTACGCTGCAATGGGTAAGAAGTTTAAATGGGTTGGCGTCTGCGGCGTCGTGGCCGGATTCTTCATTCTTTGCTTCTACATGGTTCTCGGCGGCATAGTCCTTCGCTATGTCTGCGGCTATCTGCTGGCAATGTTTGGATCGAACAACTTCGGTGATCCGGCAACCTTCTTCGGAAGATTCATTACGAATGGCGGCAGCATGCTGATTTGGTTCTTTGTATTCACCCTTCTTAATGTGCTTGTTATTGCAGGCGGCGTTGCCGAAGGCATTGAGAAATTCAATAAGATTGCAATGCCCGCTCTGTTCTTCCTGCTGTTAATCGTTCTGATTTACGTTGCCTGCCAGCCTGGTGCCGGCGAAGGCTACAAGTTCATGTTCTCCTGGAATGTCAAACCGCTGCAGGAGGACTTCCTGAAAGTCGTCAAGACGGCTGCCGGACAGATGTTCTTCTCTCTGTCTCTCGGCATGTCCGTTATGATTACTTACGGTTCTTACCTGAGCAAGAAAGAGGACCTCGAGAAAGACGCTCTTATCGTCGTTGTCAGCGATACCCTGATCGCTATCATGGCCGGCATGGTCATTCTCCCGGCTTGCGCTGCATTCGGTCTTGAATATGGCGCCGGCCCTGGCCTTCTGTTCAGCACGATGCAGGTTGTCTTCGCTTCCATGGGCGGCTTTATCGGAAACTTCATCGGATTCCTCTTCTACCTGCTGGTCTTCCTGGCTGCAATGTCCTCTTCGATTTCTGTCCTTGAAGGCGTCACTGCTTACTTCGTGGACAAGAATCTCAAGGAAGGCAAAGGCGGCGAAACCGGCGGCCGTAAGAAAGCCTGCATTATTGCAGCCGTTGTTATCTTCGTTGTCGGCAGCCTGGTCGCCCTTGACGGTCTCGGCGGCGGCATTGAAGGCGGAGCATTAATCAATTCTCCCGCGCAGATGCTGGGTATTGAGGCGCAAGGCTGGAGTGACTGCTGGCTCGACTTCTTTGATATGCTGTCAGAAGGTATACTCATGCCGCTTGGTTCAATGATGCTGGCAATCTTTATCGGGTACGTCTGGAAGACGGATACCATTATGGATGAATGCGAAGCCAGCGGTCACAAGGCCTGGGGTCATGGGTTCTTCAAATTCTGCTACAAGATCACAACTCCAATTGGAATGCTGATCGTTCTGTACGGACAGATTACAAGCTTCTTCGGCTAATCGGAAACGTCTAGCACTAGAAGATATATATTAAACCAACAATTCTTAAAAACGCCACAAGGAGGCTGCATTCTTCAGAGAATGCAGCCTCCTTTCCTATTGCGTGCTTCAGGCTGCGGGATGAGTCTGTGCTTCCCCCATTTGCGAAATCACTCTACATCCTGTACGGCATCATAGCCTTCTTCCCCAGTACGGACTTTTACAACTCTCTGCACATCGTAAACAAAAATCTTTCCATCGCCGATGTGTCCCGTATACAAAGCTTTCTTTACCGTTTCAATCAGGTGATCCACGCTGATCTTCGAAATCACGACTTCAACCTTCACTTTAGGCAGAAGGGTCGAGTCAACTACAACGCCACGATAGCGCTCATCCGTACCTTTTTGAATTCCGGAGCCCATTACCTGCGCCACCGTCATTCCCGTCACACCCTGCTCATTGAGAGCCCTTTTCAGTTTATCGAAGCGGGAAAGACGACAGATAATAACAACATTGTGAACATTGCTTCCGGTGGGTACGGGAGCCGTTACGCTCCGCACCGGTATGGCGGCTCGCTTCTGCGCCTCCGACGCCTCGCTGTACTGATCCGTGCCAAGGTCCGTATTTTCGTTGACATCCACTGTCATATCCGCCGCATCGCTGATCGCAAAGCCGGAATACGCGGATGCCAGTCCATGCTCGTGGATATCCAGGCCCTCGATTTCGACTTCTTCCGGAACTCGGAGTCCCACAGTCTTGTCAATGATTGTAAAGGCTATAAACATGACCGTCAGGACATAGGCTGCTACGGAAGCAAATCCCAAAGCTTGGATTCCCAACTGCATAAAGCCGCCTCCATAGAACAGTCCTTTGCCGACGCCGTCTGCACCCGTGGAAAAGAGCCCCACTGCAAGCGTGCCCCAGATGCCGTTTACTGCGTGCACGGAAATGGCTCCTACCGGGTCGTCGATTTTTGCAACATTGTCAAAGAATTCAACGCTGAAAACCACAAGGAATCCTGCCACTATGCCGATGATAAAGGCTCCGGTTGGCGTAACGCAGTCGCAGGGTGCCGTAATTGCCACTAAGCCTGCCAGGGCCGCGTTCATGGTCATGGAGACATCCGGCTTGCCGTAGCGTAACCATGTGAATAGCATGGCCACAACGGTTGAAGTCGCCGCCGCAAGGTTTGTGTTCACGAAGACAAGACTTGCCGTTTCCGCAGCCGTCTCATCGGCCATAGAAACCGTGGAGCCGCCGTTAAAGCCGAACCAGCAGAACCATAGAATAAAAACGCCAAGTGCGACCGCTGTCATATTGTGTCCCGGAATCGCCCGCGCTTTCCCGTTCCTGTCGTACTTCCCGATGCGGGGGCCCAGCATAGCTGCTCCCAGCATAGCAATTACCCCGCCTACCATATGTACGCAGGTACTTCCCGCGAAATCGTGGAACCCCAGCTGCGCCAGCCAACCGCCGCCCCATATCCAATGTCCGCTGATAGGGTACACCAGTAGAGATATGACGGCAGAGTATATGCAGTACGCCTTGAAATTCGTCCGTTCCGCCATGGACCCGGAAACGATTGTCGCCGCCGTTGCGCAGAAAACCGTCTGGAAAATGACATACGCCCAGAGCGGCATATTCTGCGGCACTACGCTGTTGTCCGCCGTATAGCTCGCCGTAATGGCCGGATCCAGATGCCCGATCACCGGTCCCAGTCCATTGAACATCAGGCCGAACCCTACAAGCCAGAAGCACGGGGTTCCGATGCAGAAGTCCATTAGGTTTTTCATGAGGATGTTTCCTGTGTTTTTCGCTCTCGTGAGCCCGGCTTCACAGAGTGCGAAGCCCGCCTGCATAAAATAAACAAGCGTCGCGCACAGCAGAACCCAGATAACAGTGGATACGTCAATTTCCATAGCACTCTTCTCCTTGTCATAAAAATAAAAACGCTGGCAGAAGCTTCTGCTCCTGTCCAGCGCCGTTGCTGAAATTAGCGTGAGATACTCTGTTTTTTTCACTCTATCAAAAAAGGGCGTCTGAAATTTCTTTCAAACGCCCTTGTTTTGCCTAGCATAAAACCGATGCTAATGTTTGTCAATGTGTTATTATTACGATCTTTCCGGGCTTAGCGGAAAAAATTTTCTGCGATTTCACCAAACAGCCATCCTCTGTTCCGGCACGCCAAAGCACCAGTTTTCCGCATTGCAGAGGCTCCGCCGTATTCCACCGTGCTATTCCTTCGACTTCCCTTCTGTCGGTTCGTCGGTCGGCTGTGTCGGCGTTTCCGTACGGTGTTCCTCCGCTTCCGCAGGCGCGGAAGCTTTTTCAGCATCGTCCGCATCTGCCTTGGAGGGGTCCGATGCTGCGGCGCCGCCAGCCGGCTCAAATTCATCATCCGGAAGGACCTCGCCTTCCGTTTCGATGGCGTTCGCTTCCTGTTCCGCTTCCGCTGCCGCTTTTCGTACCGTCTTTACGGCTTTGGAAAACACACCGATGATATACAGATCCGACAGACCGTCAAAGATAAGAACAATGCCCAACATCACCAGCAGTACGTCCAGCGTTTTGAAGGGCAGAAAGATCAGCAGAACGCCAAGAATAATCGTTGCGAAAGCCAGGCAGAGAGAAATGCCCCAGTTGCTGTATTCGTTATCCTTCATCGCCAAAGCCGCCTGCAGATCTAAAATACCCTGCATAATGATAATCACGCCAACAATCAGCTGTACGACCTGAAGCACAACGTTTGAGCTCGTCAGGAACCAGATCCCAAGGATCAGAAGCAGGATGCCCACAACCAGATTTGTTCGGCTGATGGTATCTTTGCTGGCTCGAGTGAAAAATGAAATAATATAGTACACCGCAGCCGCAATCATCAGAATGCCGACAACCTTTACAAACCAGTTCGCGGCGGTGTTCTTGTAGATAATGAGAACAATGCCGAGAATGATCGAAAGAATCGCTATGATTATGCTGCTTGTTTTCTGCTTGCCCAGAATCGAAGTCATCGTATCCTTTGCCTCTTTAGACATAGTATCCTTCCTTTCGCAGCCGAGCCGTCTCTCCCGTTTAGGAACCGTGCGGTGTCGCCCAGTGTATGTTTCTTTCGGACCATATTATGGAGCAGAAAAAGCGCGGAAGCAATAGGTAGAATAAAATTTCTGCATAGAATTACGCCTTTTCGGCTTCTGGAATCGCCTGTGCCGCGCGCTTGTTTCCCGTGTAGAGCTCATAGTATCTTCCCTGCTTTTCCAGCAGCTGGCTGTGCGTCCCGCGCTCGATAATCCGCCCCTGCTCCAGAACCATGATGCAGTCTGCGTTGCGTACGGTGGAGAGCCGGTGGGCGATGATAAATGTCGTACGGCCTTTCATAAGGCGGTCCATACCTTCCTGAACCAGCTGTTCTGTATAGGTGTCGATGGAGCTGGTCGCTTCATCCAGTACCAAAGCCGGCGGATCGGCCACCGCAGCCCGAGCGATGGAGAGAAGCTGCCTCTGTCCCTGGGAAAGGGATGCTCCGTCGCCTGTCAGCATCGTATCATAACCTTCCGGCAGACGCTTAATAAACCCATCCGCATTGGCAAGCTTCGCGGCGTTTTCCACTTCTTCGTCGGTCGCATCCAGACGCCCGTATCGGATATTTTCCCGAACCGTATTGGTAAACAGATGCGTATCCTGCAGAACCATTCCGAGCGACCGCCGCAGATCCCGCTTCTTAATATCCCGGACGCGGATTCCGTCATAGCGAATCTCGCCGTCATCAACATCATAGAATCGGTTGATCAGGTTAATAATTGTGGTTTTTCCAGCGCCCGTTGAGCCGACAAAGGCGATTTTCTGCCCGGGATCGGCATAAAGATTGATATCGTGCAAAACCGGGTGCTCCGCTTCATAGCCGAAATTTACATGTTCCATGACAATGCCGCCGCAAAGTTTCGTATATTCGGGCGCCATGTCTTCCTTCCTTGCATTTTTCCATGCCCAGGTCCCGGTTCGTTCGTCGCATTCCGTCAGGCTTCCGTTTTCGCTCTGTTTTGCACGAACCAGCGTAACATAGCCGTTATCTTCTTCGGGCTTTTCGTCCATAAAGCGGAAGACGCGCTCCGCACCGGCCATGCCCATAATCACCGCATTCATCTGCATGCTGATCTGGGAAATCGGGGAATTGAGGTTCTTCACAAAGGTCAGAAAGCTCGCAAGACCGCCCAGTGACAAGCCGCCGAATCCAGTTATGGCCATCAGTGCGCCGACAGTAACGCAGACAACATAGCTCAGGTTCCCCATCTGGGAATTGATCGGTCCGAGGGAGTTGGCATAGGAATTGGCGTTGAATGCTGCATCGAAGAGAGCGTCGTTAATCTTCCGGAAATCCTCTCGGCACTGATCCTCATGGTTGAAAACCTTTACAACCTTCTGTCCGTTAATATATTCCTCAACATACCCATTGACCGTAGCGAGCTGCTTCTGCTGCTCCACAAAGTACCTGCTGGAGGCTTTTACTGTCTTTCCGGAGGTGAAAGCCATTATTATAACCATGAACAGCGCTACGCCCGTCAGTGCCGGACTCAGCTTTATCATGCCGTACAGAACGCCGACGATCGTCAGGAGACTCATCAGCATCATCGGCATGGACTCGCCGATCATCTGATTCATCGTATCGACATCGTTCGTATAGATGGACATGATGCGCCCGTGGGAATTCGTGTCAAAATACCGCAGAGGCAGCGATTCCATTTTCTCGAAAATATCCCTTCGAAGCTGACGCAGCGTTCCCTGCGATATGCGAATCAGGATCCGCCGCTGCGCGAAAGACGCCACCACTCCGATCGCATAGAAAATCATGACCCGCAGGATCGATCGCAGGAGGCCGGAATAGTCCGCCGTTCCGCCGTCTGCCACGGACTTGGCAATGGGAACGATATAATCGTCAATCAGGGTCTGCAGGAAAAGCGTCCCCTGAATGCTGGCAAAGACGGTTGCAATAATGCAGACAATAACCAGAATATACTGGAACGGATAATGCTTCAGCATATAGTGAATCACGCGGTGAATGATCTGCCCCGGGTTTCGTGCCGCCGCCTCTTCGCGCTGTGCCTTGGTCGGCTGTTTTATCGGCTGCTTTCCGCACATCACGCATCGCCTCCCTCGTCAAAGTCGCCGCCTGCAAGCGTTTGTGCCTCATAAATGTCTCGATATACGGCGCTGGTCTGCAGAAGCCGGTCATGGCTCCCTATGGCTCCGATGCTGCCGTTTTGCATCACGATAATTCGATCCGCATCCTGTACGGAAGCGATCCGCTGCGCGATAATAATTTTCGTCATCTGCGGAACTTCTTCCTTAAAGGCTTTCCGGATGCGGGCATCCGTTGCCGTATCCACGGCCGAGGTAGAATCATCCAGAATCAGAATCTTCGGGTTCTTCATCAAGGCTCTCGCAATGCAGAGCCTCTGCTTCTGACCGCCGGAGAAATTGGCTCCGCCGCGTTCCACTTTCGTCTGATACCCGTCCGGGAGCTTTTCAATAAATTCATCGGCGCAGGCCAGCCGGCAGGCACGTCGGCAGTCCTCCAGGCTCGCATCCGACTTTCCCCAGCGGAGGTTTTCCTCAACGGTTCCGGAAAACAGCTCGTTTTTCTGCAGAACGACGGACACCGCATCCCGGAAAGCCTCCAGGTCATAGTTCCGGACATCCTGTCCTCCGACTTCCAACGTTCCGGACGTCACATCATACATCCGGTTAATCAGGTTTACGAGGCTGGTTTTCCCGCTTCCGGTCGCACCAAGGATTCCAATGGTTTCCCCGGGTTTTACAGAAAAATCTATATCACGAAGCGCCAAATGGTCCGGCCGCCCGCTATAAGAGAAATCGACGTGGTGAAAAGCAATGGAGCCATCCGCTACTTCCGTCACTGCACTGTCCGGATCGGCAATGTCCGGTTTTTCGTTCAGGACTTCCGCGATACGTCTGGCGCTGGCAGCCGACATGGTAATCATGACCATAACCATGGAAAGCATCATTAGGCTCATCAGAATATTCATGCAGTAGGTCAGAACACTCATCAGTTCCCCCGTCGTCAGGGTGTTGGAAACGATCATGTGTGCGCCGAACCAGCTGATAAGAAGGATGCAGGTGTAAACTGTAGCGTTCATTACCGGCGAAGTCCAGGAAACCACTCTTTCCGCTTTGACAAATACCGTATAAAGCTTCTGGTTTGCCCTGCGGAATTTATCTTTCTCATAGTCCTCCCGGGCAAAGGATTTCACAACGCGAATGCCGGTCAGATTTTCCTGTACGCTGCTGTTCAGACTGTCATACTGGTCGAAAACAATCTGGAAATGCTTGTTTGCCGCCGTAATAAGGAAGTACATGATAATGCCCAGAACGACCGCTGCCGCAAGGTAGATCAAGGCAAGCCTTGCGCTGATGAGGAACGTCATCGCCATGGCAATAATCAAGCTCGCCGGAGCTCGAACCATCATACGGATCACAACCAGAAAAGCGCTTTGCAGATTGGAAACATCCGTCGTAAGCCGGGTAATCAGCCCGGGCGTTGAATATTTATCGATATTCTTAAAACTGAAGTCCTGCACATGATCATACAGTGCATAGCGGATATTTTTCGCGAATCCCGCAGAAGCCCGCGCGGACGTCTTCGCCCCCAGCAGGCCGAACAGCAGGCCGCAGGCTGCGGCTACGATCATTAAGGCTCCGTATTTGTATATCGCGCTCATATTCGCTGCGGTAACGCCCTGGTCGATGATCGCTGACATGATATAAGGAATGATCATTTCCATGACGGCTTCCAGTACCACATAGAGGGGACTTAGGAGCGAGTCCTTTTTATATTCTTTTATCTGCGCCGTCAGCGTTTTCAGCATAACTGCCCTCCTTCAACCTATCCTGCACAAAGTTCTGAAGCTTTCCGCAGATCCGCTGCAGTTCCCGTCTCTCCTGCTCCGTCAGGACATCCGCAACGTTCCGCTCTCCCTCCTGAAAGCTCTGCTCACAGAGTCGGTTCGCCCGGTGCCCTTTCTCGGTCAGAACAAGTCTCTTCAGCCTTGCATCTCCGGGAACCGGGTTCCTGCTGAGGTATCCTTCCCTCTCCAGCGCCTTTACGAGTCCCGTTACGGAGGATTTGCTCATATGCAGCGCCTTTTCAATGTCTCGCTGGCACATCGGTGCCGGTTCCTGTTCCAGCAGCATCATCAGCTGCCCAGCGGGAAAGCTGAATTCGTCCAGATCCATTTGGCGCCGAAACACAAAAAAATAATGTTTCAGGGCTCTGCTTGTTGTCGCAATCAGGTACCCTATCGGAACTTCCGTTCCATCCCAGGACATAGGCTGCCTCCTTTTCGTACTTTCAATACTGATAAAGTTCACAAATGAACAGTTTAATTTTGAACTAAATAAATGTCAATTGATTTTTTTGTCGTTTTATGATTTTTAATTTGAGATATTCGGAGCATTTTTAAGTTATTTGGAGAATTTTTGAGAATTGAAAACCAGAGGCAGAATTTTTGTTGACAGTCCTATTTCACTGTGCTATAAAAGAGAAGCGCGAAAGCGCGCGCCGAAAGGCGCATAGAACCGTACACTACAGCGCTGCCGAAGGCAGTGATGACAATCTATGGAGGAAACGCAATGTCCACAACAATGTTGACCAAGGAGACCGTAGAACGCAAATGGTACATCCTTGATGCCGCCGGCAAGCCCATGGGCAAAACGGCCGCAACCGCCGCAGACCTGCTTCGGGGCAAGCTGAAACCGGATTATACCCCGCACGTTGACTGCGGAGATTACGTCATTATCATTAATGCAAAAGACGCCGTACTGACAGGCAAGAAGCTGGAACAGAAATATTACCGCACGCACTCCGGCTGGCCCGGCGGTCTGAAGGAAACGCAGTACAAAGTCCTGATGGAGAAAAAGCCGGAGCTTGCTATGCGTCTTGCCGTACGGGGCATGCTGCAGAAGAACACCATCGCACAGTGGCAGCTGAAACGGCTGAAAATCTTTGCCGGACCCACTCATCCGCATGCCGCGCAGAATCCCGTAGTCTGGGACCGATAAGGATAAGGAGGAACTGATTTATGGCAACATATGCATCCGCTCGGCCGTACAGCTACGGAACCGGCCGCAGAAAATCTTCCGTCGCCCGCGTACATCTCATGCAGGGCGGTACGGGTTCGATCACCATCAACGGACGAGATATTGATGATTATTTCGGACTGGAAACGCTCAAGCGCATCGTTCGCCAGCCCCTCACTGTTACGGAAACTACCGATAAAGTAGATATTGTCGCAACCGTCACCGGCGGCGGCGTCTCCGGCCAGGCCGGCGCTATCCGCCACGGCATCGCAAGAGCACTGATTCAGGCCGATCCCAATTATCGGGCATCTCTGAAAGCTGCAGGGCTTCTGACCCGCGACCCGAGAATGAAGGAACGCAAGAAGTACGGTCTCAAAGCAGCGAGACGTGCTCCTCAGTTCAGCAAGCGCTGATCGAGACTTCAAAATGCCCAAAAACCCCGGAACCATGCGGTTTTCCGGGGTTTTTCTTTTTTGTTTCTTCTGTTCCCGTTTGAAGAAATTTGACGCTCTTTATCCCGTTTTAGATGGGATAACCTGAGGGGAAAACTCGTTTTTGGACCCTTAATGGGCTAACTTTGAGGGGAAAATTGAGCCGATTTCTCCTCCTCAAGAACACCAAATCAGACGTGCACACATGTCTTTGTCGCCGATGTTTCTGTCTGTGTTCGTTTGATTCTGTTTATCCCTTTTTATACCCGACCATGATGACCAAGACCCAGCTACCCTTTGTGGAAGCTGGGTCTTTTTTTATTTTCCGCTGTTTTCAGATGAGTTTTAAAGGAGATCCCATGAAAAAAACATTAAAAACTTTTCTCCGAGGCTTAATTTTTTGCCTTTCTCGTGATCTACCACTTGAGGGGCTAAAACCCTTCACCAGAACTTTGACAATTGAATACACATTCATCAGGTACGTTCCTGAGCGGGGGCGAAAGTCCCAGCCGAATGAAGGTGCGCCAAGACCCATCTGCCCTTCCGGGTTATAACGGGAAGAAAGGTGGCGAGCGTTTCCGAACCATTCTGAAATATCCGATTGCTACGGATATGGCCATGAAACGCTACAGGGTTAAAGATACTTCTCTATGGAGCTGGCGGAGAACCCGGCAGGGGTGAGATTCCCATGGACTTGCTTAGCAAGCAAGCGCCTGATGCATTCCCTTTTGCATGTGGGGCGTTGAGGACAAATAACATGCAACGACCAAAGCCCAAAATACAGCTTTTGGGTTTTGGTGGATCTATATGATTCAAATAATAAGGAAAGGAGGAATCCACTATGAGCAACTGTCATGTGATTGCCATCACAAACCAGAAAGGCGGAGTCGGAAAGACAACCACGTCAGTGAATCTCGGCGTAGGACTGGCGAACAGTGGCTACAAAGTTCTTCTGATCGACGCGGATCCACAGGGCAGTCTGACCGTCAGTCTCGGAGTCAAGAATCCCGATGAGTTGGATGTTTCGCTTGCCACTGTAATGAGTTCCATTGTCAATGATAAGGATGTAGCCGAAGACGCCGGAATCCTGCATCATGATGAGGGCGTGGATCTGCTACCCTCAAATATTGAACTGTCTGGAATGGAAACCATGCTCTTCAATATCATGAGCCGCGAGTATGTTCTTAAAAACTATGTGGATACGGTCAGAAAGAATTATGACTATATCCTTATTGACTGCATGCCTTCTCTGGGAATGATGACAATCAACGCGCTGGTCGCCGCAGACAGCGTGATTATACCGTCTCAGCCGAGCTTCCTGTCTACCAAGGGTCTGAACCTGCTGCTCCATTCCATATCCAAGGTGAAGCGCTCAATCAATCCGGACCTGAAAGTGGACGGTATTCTGCTGACGATGGTGGACAGCCGCACAAACAACGCCAGAGACATCATCGAAGCCCTGCGAAGCGGAGTCGGTCAGAGAATCAGAGTTTTTGAGACTGAGATTCCGCATTCGGTTCGTGCGGCGGAATGCAGCCTTACCGGTGAGAGTATCTTCTCCCACGATAAAAACGGAAAGGTTGCTGCGGCATACGAGGATCTGACGAAGGAGGTGGAAAGCATTGAAAGAGCGGCCAAAAATCGATCTGGGCATGACTGGGTACGATGAGCTCTTTATGAACGATCAGGAGCGTGCGGAAAACAGGCTTCCCAAGATCTACGACATCCCGCTTACGGAAATCGATGACTTCCCGGATCATCCGTTTCAGGTCCGCCTGGATGAGGATATGGATCAGCTTGTCGAAAGCGTAAAGGAGCGCGGCATTATCACACCGATCACACTCCGTAAGAAAGATGACGGCAGGTACGAAATCGTATCCGGACACAGGCGCAGAAAAGCCTGTGAGCTGGCAGGCTTTGAGACAATTCCGGCGGAGATCAAGGAACTGACCAGAGACGAGGCTATTATTCTTATGGTCGAATCGAATCTGCAGCGTTCTGTGATCTTGCCAAGCGAGAAGGCTTTTTCCTACAAGATGAGACTGGAAGCGATGAAGAGATTGCCCGGAAGACCTGCCAAAGAAAATGTGCGCCCAGTGGGCACAGATTTAATTGGCGTTAGATCCGACGAGCAATTAGCTAGCGAAAGCACTGATAGCGCAAGGCAGATTCAGCGCTTTATCCGTCTCACCTACCTTCTCCCGGAAATCCTTCAGATGGTAGATGACGGCAAGATCGCGCTGCGTCCTGCGGTAGAGCTTTCGTATCTGAACGACATCGAGCAGCAGGATCTGGTGGAGGCGATGGACCTTGCGATGGCCACACCGTCACATGCTCAGGCGATCAAGATGCGAAACTTCTCCAGAGAAGGCAAGCTCGCTCCGGAAGTCATCGAATCCATCATGTATGAGGAAAAACCGAACCAGAAGGAAAAGATCAACATCCGCTACGAGGACGCCAGGCGGTATATCCCGTCCAGTGTGCCCTATGACAAAACCGGTGAGTTTATCATGAAGGCGCTTGAGTACTATCATCGCCACCTGGAACGTCAGAGGGACGACGCAAGGTAAACGCAAGGCTGCACCAGGGGAAAAGTCTGTCCTGACATGGGAGCGGTCTCGCCGGTTTCCCTCTCACACTCTCCCTTAATTAATCAACTCTCTGTAACTACCTGAAAGAAAAGAGTTTATACAGTTGCTTCCTCAGTCAGTAATTCATACACTGACGTGAAAGGAGGTCATCACCATGAAAAGAATACGGATCGTCATAGTGCTGCTGGTTCTTCTCATGCTAAGCGGATGCGAAAGCAGAGCCGATATTCCCTTTTCAGACAGTAAGGCTCCTCCGGATATGGCAGCAGCGTCAGAGCAGAAGGACTATGTTGCCGTTTCGGAAGTCTTTTCTCAGGAAGTAACCACGGAGAATGACAAAGTGCCGGATACCGGGAAACCAGAAGTGAAGCCTGTTGAACCGGATGATGCTTCGGACAGCAAAAAGCCGGAGCCGGAGGATGAAAGGCTCGGAGCCGCGGCTGATTCTTCTTCTCAGGTTGTAAATGATCCTGCGGAAGAGGCGGTTTCTGAGGAAAATGGTCACGGATCGGATCCTGCCGAACAGGAACCGGCCATCGAATCAGAACCAGTGTCTGAATCCGAATCGGAACCGGAAGATGAAACCACACAGCCGGTGGATCTCCCGCCGGAAGAAACGGAGGAAGAATCGGATCCTGTGTCTGAAGCAGAAGCTGAAGAGGAATCAGAGTCTCAGCCGATAACAGAGCCGGAACCAGTCTTTGACATCGAATATTGGATCGGTTATGCCAGGAACACGGCAGCCGGACTCGGCCTGGAGTTTGATTCTTCTGCCGTGGACTGCTAGGACAATCCGATAACGGCAAACCCGGACTGTATCTACCTGGAACGGGATATCACTGCCAGACTGAGTCGGTACGCCGGGGATGAAGATATCACGGCAGTCTGGATCTGGTATGAGAGCGTTGGCACAAACATGTATCTGATCTATATCGGATACGCTTAAAACAGAATACGAACTTGGAAGAGAGCACCGCATGAAACGGTGCTTTTTTTCATGCCTTGAAGGAGGTAAATGCATGAAAACAATCTTTAAAAAGGGCATGTCGGGATTACTTGCATTCCTGATGTGCTTCACTGCGATCCTCGGCGTCGGAGTGACACCGGCTTTCGCCGCGTCGGAGAGCTGTACGACCTATATGATCGGATTCCCGCGAGATGGCGACGCGAGCCAGGTCTATTCTAATGAGGCTTGGGGCCATCCAGCATTGAAATTTATGAACGGCTGGTGGGCAGAAGATGCAGATATGACCACTATCCACTGTATGAATGGTTATGACGGACAGGTCGTCTACTGCATCGAGCCCGCTATTCACAGAGAGATGGGTGAAACCATGCCCGGCTTCGGTGAGGATTTCTGGGATAACTATCCGAGTAATCTGAACAACACCATCCAGCCGGACGATATTAAGCTGCTGCTCGGCAGAATCATGCAGTACGGCTATCACGGGAATCTTTCCACGTCCTGGCGTTCCCAGAACGCGGCTGATGCGGACAAGATAGCCCACGTTTACGCAACTCAGATCCTTGTCTGGGAAACGATCGTCGGTGAAAGAGACGCTGACTTTAACCATGTCAGCACCGGCGGATATGATCCTGTTAAGGCCGTACTCAGATCCGGTCATCCTCTGTACAGCCAGATCTGTGCCTATTATGACAGCATCGTTTCCAGCGTACAGAGCCATACCCGCATTCCGAGCTTCATGAAGAAGAGCTCCGGAAGCACCCAGGAGATTGAGCTTGAGTGGAACGGCACCGAATATACCGCCACACTCACCGATACCAATAATGTCCTCTCAAACTTCACTTTCACTTCCAACGTGACCGGAATGAACTTCAGTGTAAGCGGAAACAAGCTGACCATCACTACGGCAGTGGCCCCGGCTGATACTGTGACTATTACGGCCACCAAGAGCCAGACCCGTTCCGGCGTCATCACATGGAGTGACGGAAAGCATCAGGGCGGACATCAGGACTCTGTCACTTACTCCGCGTCTGTTAGCGATCCTGTGAAAGCCTTCCTGAAGGTCAAGGTGAGCTATGGTGCGGCCAGAATCATCAAGACATCGGAAGACGGCGTCGTCGCCGGGCTTACCTTTACTGTTGTTGGCGAGGGCGTAAACCAGGCTGTAACGACTGACGCCAACGGAGAAATCCTCGTTGAGAACCTCATGCCGGGCACTTATACAGTGACCGAACAGGGCTATGACAGATATGAACCGCAGGAGACGCGCCGAGTTACTGTTGTAAGCGGCCAGACGTCCACTGTGTCTTTCAACAATGTTCTGAAGCGGGGCGACCTCAAAGTCACCAAGACTTCGGAAGATGGTATTACAGAGGGCGTAAAGTTTCACCTTTACGGCACCTCCCTCAGCGGTCTTGCTGTTGATGAATACGCTGTTACCAACGCAAGCGGCGTCGCTGTATTTGAGGATGTGCTGATCGGGACCGGATATACGTTGGAGGAAGTCGATACAGATATCCGTTACGTGATCCCGGAGGATCAGACAGCTGCAGTTGAGTGGAACAGCGTGACCGAGAAAAGCGTCAGCAATAAGTTGAAAAAGTTCTGCGTGACTGTCACCAAGTCCGACGCGGAAGCCGGAACACCTCAGGGAGATGCTTCTTTGGCGGGAGCCGCCTACGGGATCTACAAGGACGGGCAGCTCATGGACACTTATTACACGGATGAGAATGGTCAGTTTACGACCTCTTACTATGTGTGCGGAGGCGACTGGACTATCCGTGAGATCACTCCCTCCGAAGGATATCTGCTGGATGAGACCGTGTATCCTGTCGGCGCGGATGCGGGAAACTACACGATAGAGTTCAACCAGGCTCCGGCCGTCAATGTAACGGAACGTGTGGTCAAGAGTAATGTCGCGATCATCAAGCACACGGACAACGGCGAGACCCAGATCGAAACGCCGGAGGAAGGCGCTGTATTCCAAATCTGGCTGAAGGCGGCTGGCAGCTTTGAAGCAGCCAGAGAGGCTGAGAGAGACATCCTGACCTGCGACGAAAACGGCTTTGCTGAGAGCAAAGATCTTCCTTACGGCGTCTATACCGTTCATCAGGTGTCCGGCTGGGAAGGCCGTGAGCTGATGAGCGATTTCGACGTTTTCATCGCCCAAAACGGACAGACTTATCGTTATCTCATCAATAACGCGAATTTTGAATCGTATATCAAAGTCGTCAAGGTCGATGCAGAAACCGGAAACACCATTCCCTACGCGGGAGCCGGTTTCCAGATCTTCCGTCCTGACAGATCTCAGGTGGTCATGACCTTCACGTATCCTTCAGTTACAACAGTCGATACCTTCTACACCAATGAGGAAGGCATGCTGATCACGCCAGAAAAGCTGGAGTACGGAACAGGCTACAGCCTTGTCGAAGTCTCCGCGCCTTACGGATACGTGCTGAGCAACGAGGCAGTTTCTTTCGATGTAACAGCGGACAATTCCAGTGAGGAAAATGCGGTCATCGTTATCGAGGTCCGTTTCTCCAACATGCCGCAGAAAGGCGTGATCCGGGTATCCAAGTCCGGCGAAGTCTTTGCCTCCGCCTATGAAAGCGGCGGGATCTGGCAGCCTGTCTATGAGGTTCAGGGTCTTCCCGGTGCAGTCTATGAGATCGTTGCCGCTGAGGATATCTATACTCCCGACGGGACACTGCGCTGCAGCGCCGGAGAGATCGTTGATACCGTCATTACCGGTGAAGACGGAGTTGCGGAAAGCGGGCTGCTTTATCTCGGCAAATACGAAGTCCGTGAAACAGAAGCGCCTTACGGCATGGTCATCAATGACACGGTCTACTCCGCGGAACTGGTCTATGCCGGGCAGGAGATCGAGATCACCGATACGGCCGTCAGTTTCATGAACGAGCGTCAGAAGGTCGAGATCTCTCTATCCAAAGTCCTTGAACAGAACAAGCTGTTCGGGATCGGCATGAACGACGAGCTTTCGGCCGTTACCTTCGGGTTCTACGCGGCTGAAGACATTACGGCCGCAGACGGTTCTGTGATTCCCGCAGACGGACTGATCGAGGTTATGTCTGTGGACGCCAACGGAAAAGCCGTGCTGAAAACGGATCTGCCCTTTGGCAATTACTACGTGCAGGAGCTTTCCACCGACAGCCACTATATTCTCTCGGATGAGAAATACCCGGTATCCTTCGCATATCTGGGACAGGACGTCAGTGTGGTCGGCCTGCAAGTGAAAGGTGAAAGCATCACCAACGACCTGATCTACGGCGAAATCCAGGGTATGAAGAAAGACGGTAACGGTACCGGCCTCGCAGGCGCGATTATCGGCCTTTATACCACCACAGGCAGCGACCCGATCATGACGACCGTTTCCGCCGATGACGGCAGCTTCTCCTTTAAGGACATTCCCTACGGTGAATATGTTGTACGCGAGATCGAAGCTCCCGAAGGCTACGTGCTGGATGAAACGCCTTATACCGTTAAAATCAATGCTGACGGCGCTGTAATCGGAATCGAGCTGACAAATACACTCATTCACGGAAATGTTCAGCTGACAAAGGTGGACGCTGATTATCCTGACCACCATCTGACTGGCGCGGTCTTTGAGGTTTATTCCGGCGAGACGTTGCTCGGCACAATGGAAGAGCTGTCGGACGGCGTGTATCAGATGGATAATCTTGAGTACGGTGACTACACGCTGAAGGAAACGGCTGCGCCGGAAGGATTCTATCTGGACACCAATACCTACAGCTTCTCCATCAGAGAAAACGGTGTGACGGTCATCGTCGAGAATGAAGCCGGAAAGGGCTTTATCAATCAGGCTCAGACCGGCAGCATCCGTATCGAAAAAACCTCCGAAGACGGCGTACTGGCAGGCTTCACCTTCAGAGTTGTCGGATCGGATATCACCGGTAGCGACTTCTCTCAGGAATACGTGACGGATGAGAACGGACAGATCAGGATCGAAGGTCTCAGAGTCGGCGACTACACGATCTCTGAGGTCTCCAATGACAAGAACAAGACCTATATCCTTCCTCCCGACGTGACTGTTACGGTCCACGCTGAGAAAACGGTTGTGGCCAAGTTCTATAACGAGCTGAAGCCGGTAACGGACATTCCGAAAACCGGTGACAGCACCAACATGATGCTGTGGGCAGCGCTTGCGGGAGTATCTCTCCTGGGAGCCGGAACCGCAGCGTTCTTCACATTCCGAAAGAAAAAGGAGGGCGGCAAGCATGAGCGCTAAGATGATTATCGGGATCTGCCTTGTGGTGTTCATCATCGCGGGTCTCATTTTCCTGAAGATCCGCGAGAAGAAAAACAAGTGAGAAAACTATACGGGCGGCACCGTCTCCGGTGCCGCTCGAACGATTGAAGGAGGCAATATGTTTAACGACAGAAATTATGTTGAAAGCGTAAAACGCAGGTTTCCTGAGGGAACCTGCGTCGTTCTTGACTTTATGGGTGACGATCCGCATCCCATCGAAGCCGGGACAAAAGGAACGGTGCTTCATGTGGATGACATCGGCACCATTCACTGCCTGTTCGATAACGAAAGGCAGCTGGGACTTGTACCCGGAGAGGACTACTTCCATAAGATCGCACCGAAAGACAGAGGTGACGCCAGATGAAATATATCGTGGATATCAAAGAGACCAGTTATGGGGTCATAGAGGTTGACGCGGACTCAAAGGAAGACGCTGAAGACATGGCCAGTGACCTTTGGTACGAAGGAAAAGTTGAATGGGTCGACTGCGACCTGGACGTTGACGCAAGAAAAGCGGAAAGAAACCGAGGTGAAAGATAATGTACGGATGTGTTTTTTGTAACGAACCTATTCCTGACGGGCAGAGAGTGTGCCGCGAGTGCATGTTCCAGAGAACGGCGATTCATGCAAAAGACAAGAAAAGCGCCATCCTGGAATGCCTGAAAAAGAATCACATCGGCAAGCGAAACGCCGTGCACAGCGCGGAGCTTGAGAGGATGTTCTCTCTGGACGACAGGGCTGTAAGACGCAAGATCAGTGCTCTGCGCAAGGAAGGCTACCCGATCTGCAGCGGAGATGTGGGTTATTATTACGCGGAAAACCAGAAGGAGATCAATTCCACCGTAGGCAGGCTGAATGACATGATGACGGGCGTTTCCGACGCGAGAACAGGACTCATGTTTGCAAGGTTCCCGGAGCCGGTCATAACGGTCAGAATCACTGTCCAGATGAACGGCGGTGAGCTCTGATGCCGGAGGACATTTATAAACAGGACCGTTTCTATGTGAATCTGGAGACGGACGAGATCACCTGGCTGTACCACAATCCGGACGCCTTCAGCGGCGACCAGTTTGTGCGCAACTGCTTTGGTACTGACTTGCTGAAGGAAGCGATCGAAAAATGCCCGATCGGTCCTGACAGCGGTTTTGAGGCTTACCCCGTCTATGAATATATTGAGTCCAACTGCAGGCAGTACCTCAGCGATGTCGGAGAACCCGCTTATGGAGATGACATCATCATGTTCCAGAGCAGGCCATTTTCCATAGCACAGACGCAGAGCACGCTGGACAGGCTGACGGATATCTTCAAGGCCAAGGAGCTGATCAATCAGTACTGCAGAAAAGAATTCGGGGAACCTGCGGATTTCAGCGATCCGGCAAAGGTCGGGATTGCCTATACCACGACCGAAGACAGCCGACACGAGATCCAGGTCTATGCCAATCTGACTGATTATCGTACAGAAGTCTGGCTGGACGGTGAAAACGCCGCGAATCAGCAGGCCGAATCACTTCGGGAATGTGTTGAAAACCAGCTTCCATATCTTGATTTCAACGAGCTGGTGGACATCCCGGACTGGGTGATCGAAGAGTTTCAACAGACCGGTCCCTATAGACCGGATCTTCAGTATATGCAGCTTGAGGCGTGGGGCGAACCGCATGAAGTCTGCATCGAGGCCGGTCAGTATTCCATGGGCGGCGGACTGGCGCTGCAGCTCTATGAAAGGACCGGTTACGCTAAAATCGAACCCTATGCCACCATGACGGTCAATCTTCCGGAATACGGCAGCAGAAAGAACTGCGCATTCGTGGATGCGAACAACTTCCCGGATGCGCCGAAACTTATATCCGAATACAAGCTGGGCAAACCGACAGGAGATTTCGGATACAGCGGCTACTGTGTTTATCCGGAGTATGAGTTTGATCCGGCGGCCCTTGAGAAATACTGCCTGAATCCGGAGGATCTGAAGGAACGTCCGGTAAAAAACATGGAAAGGAATGAAGCGAGATGAAGAAAGAGATCATTTTTATCGATGAGGATACGCTTACTCCTGAGGAATGGGAGGTGATCGGCGATGAGCAGACCGATGAATAAAGAGGAATACCGCGCTGAGCTTGCCAACGCTTTTGCCAATATTCTTGAAGAAAAAGGCCTGGAATGGCGCAAGGAATGGCACGGCGTCGGAGGCAGTGCTCCCCACAACGGGATCACGAAGGCCAATTACAGAGGCTGCAATGCCTTCTGGCTTTCCCTTGTCTCCATGATGAAGGGTTATGATGATCCCAGATGGGTCACGATGATCCAGATCATGGATAACGACGGAAAGTATCATCCCAACGAGAAGTGGCACCTGAAGAAAGGCTCCAAGGCCACCTACGTAGAATACTGGTATCCCTATGACAACACAGAGAAAAAGGCGCTCACCTGGGAGCAGTACCGACAGGAACTGGCAGACGGCAGAAGCGAAAAGGAATTTACGCTTTCTACCCGTTACACGGCAGTGTTCAACGCCAACGATATCGAAGGCATGCCGGAGATCGAAATCCCGGGTAATCCGGACATATCGCAGGACGAGCTGATCCGGAGACTTTCTGACGGCATGGGCGTCGAGATTCTCACGGACGGAGACGACCAAGCTTATTATTCTCCGGCACAGGACAAGATCCATCTGCCTACGCCGGGTTCCTTTGAGAACGAATACGCTTTCAACGCTACGGCGCTGCATGAGCTTTCTCACAGCACAGGGCATCCCACGAGGCTGAACCGTCCGCAGGGAGCGTTTTTCGGAACGGAACAGTATGCCTATGAAGAGCTTGTCGCCGAGATGTGCTCCTGTTTTATGGGTGCAGAGCTTCAGACGGAAGCGACGCCGCAGCACATCGACAATCATAAGGCGTATGTCCAGTCCTGGATCCAGGCAATCCGCGAAAAGCCCGAAACGCTGGTGAAGGCAATCAAGGACGCGCAGGCAGCCGCGAATTTCATGGACTACAAGGCCGGTCTCATTACCGAGAAGGAATATGAAAAGGCCTGCGGTTCTGTGATGGAAGTCAGAGTCCGGCAGCGTGACATGGAGCGGTAAAATCGCACATTTGCAGATCCGGCCTTTTTTCAGTAGGATGAAGAAAAAAGGCCAGGTGAAAGCAATGTTCAGAAAAAAACAAGAGAAAAGGATCGTCGAGCTGAATCCTTCGGAAGTGCGTCTCCTGCTGAAGGCGCTGATGAACTTCAGAAATAAAGTCCTGAATGCAGGCAAGCCGACGGAGGATATCAATGAGCTGATCCTGATGATAACCAAATAAACACACGGAAACAGAGCCGCGAGGTGAAGACGAACTGTCAAAGCTTCGCGGCTTTTTTCTTTGGAAAGGAGATTTTTATGACCACAGACGAAAAGAACAGGCTGAAGCAGTACTTCGAGAAGCTGCTGGATTCCATTGAGGACGGCGAGATCCATGAAATCCCTATTGTCGAGTGCGTCGATGCAGAGGACGGCGATGACGATGCAGTATGAGATGGATCAGGTTTCGATCCGGATGGTAAAGGAACCTCCGCTGATCTCAGAGGAGCCGATTACCGGACCGGAAAGCGCTGTGAATATCCTCGGAGAATATCTCCGGGATTATGACCGTGAGCTGATGGTCCTGGTGAATCTGAAAACGGACGGAAAACCGATCAACATGAATATCATGAGTATCGGCACGATCAATGGTTGCATAGCTGCCCCCAGAGAAGCGCTTAAGACATCGATTCTCTCAAACGCGGCGTCGATTATCCTGTTTCATAACCATCCGTCCGGCAACCTCAAGCCTTCCAGAGAGGATATCCAGATAACTGACCGCATGATCAAGGCTTATGAGATGCTGGGCATGTCAGTGCTGGATCACATTATTCTCGGTCCCGACAGCCGCTTTTATTCCATGCGGGAACATGACGTTTTCAGCCTTCCCTGCACAGAGTACTGCACAGTGCTGGAAGATCTGGATTTCAAACCGCTGAAGCCGCAGAGTCGAAACCGCGATGAAGCGAGGTAAGGAGATCAAACATGCCCTATATTGAACCCGAAGTACTGCAGCAGGCCCGCCAGGTGGACCTGCTTTCTTATCTGCAGACAAATGAGCCCGAAAACCTGGTACGCATTTCCGGAAACAACTACTGTACGCGAGACCATGATTCTCTGAAGATCAGCAACGGTAAATGGCACTGGTTTTCCAGAGGGATCGGCGGTGCTTCCGCCCTTGATTATCTGATCAAGGTCAGAGACTATACGCTTCCGCAGGCTGTCGAAGCAGTGGTTGGACCGGGCTCCGTTACACCGTTTCCCCGCGTACAGACGTCTGTTAAGAAGGAACCGAAAAAGCTCCTGATGCCGGAGCTTGAAAAGTATCCGTATCAGGCGAAACGCTATCTTAAAAACCGTGGGATCCATCCCGTGATCATTGACTACTGCATTGATCACAGTCTTCTGTTTGAGACGGCCGGATACCACAACGCAGTGTTTGTCGGATACGACACAAACGGTATCGCGAGATACGCCGCCATGCGCGGTACAAGTTCAAAATACAAGAGCGAAGTCACCGGCAGTGACAAGCACTTCTCATTTCAGATCACGGCAACCCCAGACGCGGAACACGTCCATCTTTTTGAGGCCGCAATCGATCTTTTGAGTTATGCCACGCTGGAGCTTTACGAGGGGCGCGACTGGAAACGGGACGCGCTCCTTTCTCTTGCCGGAGTCTTCCAGACAAAGCGCGAAAACGTCGTCCCTGTCGCTCTGAAGCAGTATCTGGAAGATTATCCGGAAATCACCACGATCCACCTTCACCTGGATAACGATGAAGTGGGTCAAGGTGCCGCAGCCGGGATCATCGGAGGTCTGTCCGGGAAATACACCGTACTTGATGAGCCTCCCGATCCCGGCTTCAAAGATATGAACGACCAGCTTATGTCGAGGGTCGGAATCAGGAAGAAGGAGGAATACGCAAGGTGACAGACATCAAGATCTATCAGATCGATCTGGACCGGGACGATGACGGCGTCGCCTTTGAGCCTTACGGAACTCTGGCACGCTATCAGGGCAGTCCGGATGTCAATCCGACGCTTTATGACAAGGTATTCGACGGCGCGGTGGATGCTTCAGACATTGAAGACATCTACCGCATTTTCAATGCTGAAAAGCCGGAAGAATACGAAGGCAGATCGCTTTCCGTATCCGATGTCGTCGAGATCGTAAAGTCGGACGATATCAAGCCAGGCTTTTACTACTGCGACAGCATCGGTTTCAAACCGGTACTGTTCGACGCGGAGTATGCAAAGAAGCCAACGGACGAAAAGATCACGGTCGTGATGCTGGAGCCCGGCAAGGTCGCAAGGACCGCCGAGATCGGAACTTCCCTTGCGGATCTGCAGAAGGCCGTCGGCGGCATGATCGAGGCCTATTATCCATTCGAGGAGGAGGTCTGCATCGTCTGCAACGACGAGGGCAAGTTCAACGGAATGAGCCCCTGCAGGGCCGTCTATGATCCGGAAGGAAGAATGATGGATATCATCTTCGGCCCGTGCTTCATCTGTGATTGCAGAGGTGAGAACTTCGGTTCCCTCAGCCAGGACCAGATCAAGCGTTATACGGAACAGTTCAGAAACCCTGAACATTATTTCAGAATCGGCGGCGAGATACGAGCCGAACCTTATGAACCTAAGGTCCATGACCTTTCGAGGTAAGCCTACGGTAAAGGGACGCAAGGGTCTGCGGCATTTTACCAGCAAGCATCGCCTTTTGCCGTCAAAAGGCAGCTTGTTGGGGTAGCCCCAAACCCTTGCACCGGCGGAAAGGAGGAATTATGGCAAGACGCACGGTCAAGATCGACCTGCGCTTAACCGAAAGCGAAGCAGCTGCACTGAACAGAGATGTCAGCAAGGCGGGCGTTTCCCGAGAGGCGTATCTGAGATCTCTGATCCGCAGAATACCGCTGAAGGAGAAACCGTCCAGGGATGTGACCGACATCCTGAGGAGTCTGCAGCAGATCAATAACAACATGAACCAGATTGCCGTGAAAGCGAACGCCAAAGGCTTCGTGGACACGGCTTCTTACTGGGAAAACGTCAGGTGGCTGCGCGAGACGGTGAGCAGGCTGATGGAGGTGATGTATACGTAAATGGCAACCACATCCATATGGAGAGTCAAAGGATATATCAGCAAGGTGCTGCTCTACGCGGAGAACCCTGACAAGACAACCAGCCCTGAAGTGATAAAGGTACCGGACGGTGCCGACAAGGATTCTCTCGGCGACGTGATCGCATACGCGGGACGCGAGGAGGCTACCAACCAGAGACAGCTTGTCTGGGGCATAAACTGCTCCCCTGAAACGGCGAGAGACGATATGCTCCGGATCAAACGTGCCTACGGGAAAGAGGACGGAACGATCGCCTACCACGGCTATCAGTCCTTTGCTGAAGGCGAGGTTACGCCGGAGCTGGCTCATGAGATCGGCATAAGGCTCGCGCAGGAAGTCTGGGGCGACCGGTATCAGGTGCTTGTCTGCACCCATCTGGATAAGGACTCTCATATTCATAATCACTTTGTCGTGAACACAGTCTCCTTCGTGGACGGGATCAAGTATCACCGGACAAAGGAGGATTACCGGTTTATGAGAGACGTCTCTGACCGTCTCTGCCGGGAGTATGGACTGTCCGTCGTAAAGCATCCGGAAGGCAAAAAGAAAAACTATGGTGAATGGCAGGCTGAGAGGAATGGCAAGCCAACCTACCGCAGCCGGATTCGTGAGGATATCGACAGAGCCATAGCGGCTTCTCTGACTGAAAGAGAGTTCTATGACGCTCTGGAAGATATGGGATACGAACTGAAGATGTTTGCCGCATCCAGCAAAGAACTTCAGCGGCCTTCCCTGCGCCCGAAGGGCTCGGAACGCTTTTTCCGCTTTGACCGGCTCGGTGAGGATTACTCGCTGGACGAGATATCCAACCGGATACTGGAGAACATCCGAAGAGAGGATCCGTTTCCTGAGGAAACAATGGAGACGGTCCGTAAGTACCGTTCTTCCCATCCACCGAAGTGCAGGGCGAACGGACTTGCCCGGCTCTATTATTTCTACTGCTACGAGCTTCATATCATTGTGCGTTTTCCGGCTTCCGTACAGAGGGTCTCTCACTTTCTGCGGGAGGACATCAGAAGGCTGGATAAGCTGGACGAACAGACACGGTTCCTTGGAGAAAACGGCATTGAGACTTATGAGGATCTGGAACGATATAAAGACCGGGCTGAAGAAGAGGTCGGGTATCTGAAAAAGGACCGTGATCAGATCCGGAACGAATTAAAGCGTGTGATCCGTAAGGGCGACGAAGCTGAGATCCTGGCGGTAAAAGGAAGGATATCCATCATCACAGCTAAGATTCAGAAACTCAGAGACAATATTGAAGTCTGCGGCGACGTAAAGGAACGAGCTGCCAGACTGCAGGCTGAATATGACAGTCTGCGAAACGAAAACAGCGAAAAGGAGGAATTGACTGATGAACTACTCAGGGGAAGCGGCGGAACAGGTCGTGAGGATGAGTCTCAACGGCGTGGAAGTCGCAGCTAAGATCAGCGGCAAAGCGGCTGAGAGGCTTGCCGTACTCCTGTACGCGATCCTCCGGGATCAGAAGAAAACCAGCGGTAAGATACGCCTCGCCAACATGCTGAAAAGCGGAAAAGAACTGAAGGTCTTTGCCGTAAAGGACAGCGACCTCAAGAAATTCTGCGAGGAGGCAAAACGTTATGGTGTTCTCTACTGCGTATTGAAGGACAACACCGCCAACGACGGTCTGACGGACATCATGGTCCGTGCCGAGGATGCCAGTAAAATCAATCGCATTTTTGAACGCTTTAACCTTGCGACGGTAGATATGGGCTCTGTCAGGGCAGAGATCCAGAAGGCCAAGGAGGAAAGAACGAAAAACGGCGAAGATATTCCGGCTCCGGAACGGGTGCAGACTGGCGACGGCAAGCTTGATCAGTTTCTGGAGACGGTGGTCCGGGACGAACCCAATCCTACGGCTGAACAGCCGGACAACGGAAACCCCACCATGGCCCGGACTGCGAAGTCCCGTCCGTCCGAGCCTTCCTTAGGGAACAAAAGATCCCCAGACGGCGTGGGCGGCCCTGAGCCTGAGGAGCGGGATTCCCGTCCTTCCGTAAGGAGAGAACTTCGGGATATCCGTGAGGAACAGAGACAGAGGCCGTCTGAAGGGATCCGTGAGAACGTGCCGGAGGCGGAGCACATCCCCGTTCCTGTGCGGAGAAGGTCTGAACGAGAGGAGGTTCAGTAATGTCATCGGATGAAAAAGTGGTCGTGACGCTGGACGATTTTGAGCAGCGCCTGATGGTCAGCGGGCTCACTGATTTCCGCAATGATCTTTTGCGTGAGGACAAGCCCACGGAAGATATCAACGAGCTCATTATGAAGGTCATTGACGCCCCGACCAGAAAAGAGAAAAAGAAGGTGGACCGTGAGGCACGATAAGCTTTCAAAGCAGAATATCGTTCTGTACTGTTTCGGCGTGATTCCGGTCGTATGGATCGGTCTTCTGACAGCGCCGTATATCGACGGAGGCCTGATCGAATTTGTCAAAGGCTTCGGGTCGGCTATGGGGAATCCCTTCCGCATCACTCTGTGCGAAGGGACTCCCAAGGCGGTCCTGCTGATGCTGGCTGTCTACGGTTTCGGACTGCTGATCTATCTGTCGAATGACCGCAATTACAGACGGCGCGAGGAACACGGTTCGGCCAGGTGGGGCGTGCCGGAACGTGTGAACAAAAAGTACGCAGAACCGGTGAAAACAGAAAACAAGATCCTGACGCAGAATGTGTCCATCGGCTTTGACGGAAGAAAGCACCGGCGCAACCTGAACACGCTGGTCATAGGCGGAACGGGAGCAGGCAAGACCAGATTTTTTGCCAAGCCCAATATTATGAACGCCAACACCAGCTTTGTGGTGCTCGATCCGAAGAGAGCCGTTTTTTAGGATAATATCTGCGGAGTCTTTATGAGATAAGGTTTCGCACAATACCGATATATCGGCCAATGTCCGAAAAGCCTTATGAAATAAGGAGTTCCGGACATTTTTACATACTGAGAGAAAGGAGGAAAAGCCAGTATGAACGAAAAGATCACAGCGTTATATGAGCGCCTGTCCCGTGACGATGAGCAGCAAGGCGAGTCGAATTCCATCGTCAATCAGAAAAAGTATCTGGAAGACTACGCTAAGGCCAAGGGCTTCAGGAACATTCGACACTTCACGGATGACGGCTATACCGGGACCAATTTCAACCGCCCTGGCTTCACCGCCCTTCTGGATGAGGTGAAGGCCGGTAATGTGGGAACGATCATCATCAAGGATATGTCACGAATCGGCAGGAACTATCTTCAGGTGGGTTACTACACGGAGATACTCTTCCCTGATAAGGGTGTACGTTTTATCGCCGTCAATAATAGCATCGACAGCGATAGCCAAACGGAAAACGAGTTCACGCCGTTTCTGAATATCATGAACGAGTGGTATGCCAGGGACACCAGCAAGAAGATCAAGGCCATCTTCCGAAACCGCATGGAGCATGGTCTCCGATGCAGTGGGGCCGTCCCCTACGGATACAGGATGGCTGAAGACAAGTCTCTTGTGGTTGATCCGGAGGCCGCCGAAGTCGTGAAGCGCATCTACGCTATGGCTGCGGAAGGTAAACCGCTCCGGGCCATAGCCGAAGTTCTTTCTGCCGATAAGGTGCTGATTCCGTCAGCTTATTGGGAACAGAGAGAAGGAATGGTCTCCCGCAATCACCGCTACAAAGACCCTTATATCTGGACGAACGCGGCGCTTGTTTCCATCCTTGACCGCAAGGAATATCTCGGTCATACGGTGCTAGGAAAGACCGTGCGTGAAAGCTTCAAATCAAAGAAGCGCAGAAAGGCAACGGAGGACGAGCTGCTGTTCTTCCCTGATACGCATGAAGCGATCATCGATCAGGAGACATGGGACCGCGCGAACAGACTGAGAAAACGATCCCCGAAGAAGATATCGAGAGGGCCTTACTTTCATCGTTTGTCCGGTATGATATTTTGCGCCGACTGTGGATCGAGACTGGGTTATCATGCTCAAAACATGAAGGATTCTGAAGAATGGGATCCAATGTCAGGCGGCTTCCAGTGCAGCAAATACCGCAACATCTATCAAGCCTGCTCTTCACACTATGTCGGGATAAAGCAGCTTGAAGCTGCTCTTCTGAAAGCTGTTCAGGTCGTATCTCAATATGTCCTTCAGGACGAGGATGCTTTTATTGGCCAGCTCATGGCACAATGGGAGCAGAGACAGGAACAGACCACATCCGAGGAAAAGAAGGAGCTTGTCGCCGCCACCAGACGTATCACCGAACTTGATAATTTGATTCGAGGACTCTATGAGAGCCAGATCAACGGTACGCTGCCGGAACGTCAGGTCCAGAAGCTCATAACGCAGTATGATGAGGAACAATCCCGGCTCGAAAGCCGTGTTTCTGAACTTAAAGCGAAGGAGACGAATGTTACCCCTAAGAGGGCCGATATCAACCGTTTCTTGGCTCTTGTGAAGAAGTATCAGAACATCACGGAGTTGACCGATGATATGCTCTATGAATTCATCGACAAGATCGTTGTTCATGCTCCGAACGGCGGACATGGAAAAGCCAGAGAACAAAAGCTCGATATTTACTTCAACTTCATCGGCAACTATCTCCCGCCCATGCCGGAGATCAGCGAGGAAGAACGAATCGCTCAGATCGAAGCTGAAAAGGCGGCGAAGAAGAAAGCCAAGAATCAGCGTTCTTCAAAGAGACATCAAGAAAAGATTGCTGCGCTGAAGGAAGCTGCGAAGACTGATCCGGAGGCCGCCGCAGAATATGAGCGGTATCTGGAAAGCCGCCGCGAGGCCGGGAGAAAGCAACGTGCCGCTGAAAAGGCGAGGCGTGAGGCCGATCCTGAATACCAGGCCCAGAAGGAAGCCAAGAGGATCGAACGCAACCGCAAGAATATGGAACGCTACTACAAGAACCATATCCCGATTGCGGAGCTTGAAGAGCTGGCCAAGACTGATCCTGAAGCTGCCGAGACGCTGAGAATCCGCAGAGAGACACAGGCTGAGAAGAATCGCCAGAATAAACAGCGCCGTGAGAAAAGGATGGCTCAGGACCCGGAATATGCAGCGAGAATCCTGGCTGGACGCGTCGAGTCTACTAAGAAGCATACCGCAAAGCGCAAAGCTGAATTTGACGAACTGAAGGAAAGAGCCAAGACCGATCCGGAGGCAGCTGCCGAAGTCGAAGCTAAACGCGCCAGACAAAGAGAAGCATCCAAAAAGAGCCTTGCGAAAAAGCAGGCCCGTATGAAAGCCGATCCTGAATACGCGGCTGCAGAAAAGGCCAAGGCCAGCGAGAGAGCTAAGCGCCATTACGCCCAGCAGAAAGCCAGATGGGCAGATGTCAAGGCCAGGGCTGAGACTGATCCGGAGGCCGCCGCCGAGCTTGCCGAACATCTGAAAAAGCAATCCGAAGCGACGATGGCCAGCCGGAGAAAACTCGTTGAGCAGGCCGAGACCGATCCTGAAGCTGCCGAGATGCTCCAAGCCAGGATCGATCATAAAAACGAATGGACGAGACAGCACCGAGCCGAGCTTGTTGCCCAGGCTGAGACTGATCCGGAGGCCGCCGCAAAGCTGGCTGATATCAGGGCTAGGGAGACACAGGCCACTCTCAGATCAAAAGCCAAACAGCGGGAACTGGCAAAGACTGATCCGGTGATCGCCGCGAAGCTGGAAGCCCAGCATCAGCATCACATAGAATACCTTCGTGAATACGGCAAAAAGAGAAAGGCAGCATCTGCCGGAAAGGAGTCACTGAATGCGTCTGCTTAAGTTTATGGGAAAGGTTCTTGCCTTCCCGGTCACGCTGATCGTGACGGTCATTCAATGGCTGTTCACTTTCCTGGTGGGTCTCTCTTCCGTGATCTTCAATCTTCTGGCCGGACTGTTCCTGCTGATTGCGGTACTGTCGCTTCTCTTCGGAATATCGACCTGGACTGAAGCACTGAGGCCTGTCCTGGCCGCGTTCATCGTTTTCATGATCCCGGTTATCGGACAAGGGATCACCGCTGTATTTGTAGTGATTAGGGAAGGATTATCAGATTTTATCTGGTCGTGACCCGCAAAACTGAATAAGAACTTTATCGGTCGATAAAGAATACCTAAGCCGCCCCTCTTATGCAGAAGGACGGCTTTTTATATGGAGTATTGAAGGGAGAATTGATATGTCAAAGCATCGTTTGAACAAGTACGAAAGAGAAACCATCTTGCTGACATCAGAAGGTGATGATACCTGGGATGTTTACACGTTCAATACCGATTTGAAGAACAGGCTGCGTAAATTTGCGGCTCGTTACCCGGAACTCTGCACGTTGAAAGCTGAGGACAAGGAATTGGGTTCCGTGACCTATACCGTGCAGAAATCAAGAGTCTCGATCCACTTTAACTCACCGCAAAGCGAAGCCAGACGCAAGGCGGCCAGCGAACAGGCCAAAAAGAACGGAGTTCACAAAAAAGATCCAAGTTCTCAAACATTAACAAGTAGATAGTAATTGAAATCAGTAGTTATCTGTGGTATAATAAATGCGCTGATTGTTTTGATGTCAACATGGGAGGTATGACACATGGCCAGACCGAAGAAGAACGGCACATATCTGAATGTTTGTATAGAGACCCCTATCTATGAGAGGCTTGAAAAGCTTTGTGAAGATGCGGGCCAAACGAAAACTGTCGCGGTAGAAAGAGCATTGATGCTCTATCTGGATGATTACGATGACAAACAGAGAAAGTTACGAGAGTTAGAAAGCAACTCTAAGTAAATGAGGTAGATCAGAACATGCGTTTTTTAGGAAACAAAGAATCAATTGTAAGTGATATTGAAGCGCTGCTCGATGAGAAGCATCTGCTGGACCAGAAGCTAATGTTTTTTGATGCCTTTACGGGATCGGGATCAGTAGCAGATCATTTCAAGCAGTTCTATGACATAACAATAAATGATAATTTGACTTGGGCGGTAATCTACTCAAGAGGGAGGGTTTGTGCGCCTAATTGTCAATTTCTTGGCCTGGGTTTTGATCCGATAGACTATTTGAATCGGTCATCGGATACACGACACGGCTTTATGTATGACAGTTACTCTCCGGCAAACAGCACAAGAATGTATTTTACACCGGAGAATGCCGAACGCATTGATTATTTTAGGTGGCAAATTGAAGAATGGAAAAAGGCAGGAGTAATAACGTATGATGAGTATTGTTATCTAATTGCCTGCTTGATTGAATCCGTTTCCAGCGTCTCTAATACCGCTGGTGTTTACGGTGCGTTCTTAAAAAAATGGGATGCCAGAGCATTAAAGCAGATTGAGTTTCTGCGGGTTCCGTCAAATGATGCACGGCCCTCAACTGTTTATCAGTATATTGATAAGCTTGAAAATATTATAGAAGCGGTAGATTGCGATATTATCTACCTTGATCCACCGTACACACAGAATCAGTATGGAACACAATATCATCTTCTTGAGACACTGGTTTTGGATGACAACCCAGATATAAGTCCTATTACTGGCTCACGTAGCACTGCACCAATGCGATCTGACTGGTCGAAAGAATATAAAGCTCATATTCTGTTTGATCGCATAGTGGCGAAGACAAAAGCCAAGCATATCGTGCTAAGCTATAATAATGATGGCTTTATGTCAAAGACATATATTGAAGCTGTCTTAAAACGATATGGGAAACCCGAGACGTTCACTTGTAAGAAGATATCGTACAAAAAATATCAGAACTGGAAGTCACAGAATGAAAACCCGCATTTCGAGTATCTCTATTACATCGAGAAGAAAAATGCGGATGAAGTAGTTTATGAGTCTCCTTTGAACTATATTGGGAGTAAGGCAAAAGTGGTCAGCACGATAAAAGCCAATACTCCTCATGACTGCCGTACGTTTTTAGACTTGTTTGGAGGTGGGTTTAACGTCGGAATTAACAGTGACTTAGACAGCGCCGTCTACAATGATATCAACTATTTTGTCACAGATTTGGTCAAGTCTTTCTGCTTGCATGATACTTATCAGTATCTGCTCTACATCAGAAAGATTACAAAGAAGTTTGGTTTGGAAAAGGCAAATGCAGATGCTTATAATAAGGCACGAGATTATTATAACTCTTTGCCCGAAGACAACAGAGATCCTCGAATCCTGTATACGATAATCCTTTACGGTTATCAGCAACAGATTCGATTCAACAGTTCTCATGAATTCAATAATCCTGTCGGTATGAGATGGTTTAATGACAAGGTTCTTGAAAAAATGATCTCTTTTTCGAGAAAAATCAAAGAAGGGTCATATGCTTTTTTGAGCCAGAACTATACCGAATTAGAGAATAGAATTAACCAAGACACCTTTGTCTATATGGACCCGCCTTATCGCCTAACTACAGGATCATATAACGATGGCAAGAGAGGGTTTAAGGGATGGGACTCCATTCTTGAGCAGGAACTCTTCCAATTTGCTGACAGGCTATCGCAAAGAGGAATCAAGTTTATGCTCTCTTATGTAATAGAGCATAAAGGCAATGTAAATGAGACGGCCATTGAGTGGATCGAAAGAAACCACTACAGAATCATTGAGCTGGGAGATGTAATTGGAATCTCTGGAAGTCGCAGAAAAGAGGTGTTAATAGTAAACTATGATAATCAGCAGTGAGCCCAGATTCATCATTAAGAAGAATCTCCAAAAATCAAAAAACACCGGAGTGTACTTTAGCGATTTGATGACGAAAGAGGTCCTTGATGAAGTTTGCTACAAAGTCACAGGAAAGAACGAGTATTCTGTGGACTTCGTGGATAATGACTATCAAGACGAGTTCTTACCCAATACTTACAATAAAGGGCGTCTGGCTTTACTTCATTATCAAGGAGTGGCAAACTACATCTCATTTTCGGAACTTGAAGTACATGGTAGAAATTCAAGCGTTCAGAGCGTTCCGACAGCATTCAATATGTATTACACCAACCCTTATGTAAATAAGCGTCTGTTTTACTATTTCTTGAATGTTCAAGCCGGAAATGCAGAAACCGATTATTTGATTATGATGTACCGCTTGATGAATACTATTGGGTTTCAGTTTCTCAATGCTAATGCAGGATTAAGAAGCAGAATTCAGGCCTATGCATCCATTGAGGATATCATGTTCAACCGGCGTGTTAGTTCCGGAAGGAATCAGAGTAATAATGCGACTTACATCACTAAAGATGGAGCGCATGCGATTGAGATATATGGTAAGGTTTATGGCGCAAGCAAATATGAAACGAGCATGATGTGCTATGCCTTATCCATGTTAAAGAAAAGCCGCCAAAAAATAACTCTGTATGAAGTCTTGGAGCAAGACCTTAAGGAACTGCCCGAAGTAAGCAGAAACGTTATAAATCAGATGGGAGCAATTGACATTGTTCCGACGGATATGACGTTAGAAAAGAAGCTCTTTGAGGAAAATGATAGTTTGAGATCACCCAGATATATTTATAATCTTCTCGAACATGTTGGTCCTAAAAGATGCGTTCTCTGTGACTGCGGAATACCAGAACTCATACAAGGAGCCCATGTTTGGCCTGTAGCCAGCATAAAGAAGGAAGGAAGTCTCTCCTTTGAGGAAAAACTAAGGCGAGCTATTGATGGCCACAATGGACTTTGGCTTTGCGAAAATCACCACAAGCTATTCGACGAAAACATCATCATGATTGATGAAAATGGAAAGGTAAAGTACAGAGATACTCTTCCGACGGAACACTTAGATTTCATCTCACAAATCACAACGATAGACATTATACCAGAGTATTTGATGACCGATAGATTCACAGAGTATCTGTGGAGACGAAATCAAGCAATTGCCATATGATAGCATCATTTGAGCAGACTAAAGGCTCTCGACCGTAAAAAGTCGGGAGCTTTTATTATGCCCAAATGCAGGAAGGAGGTGATGACATGGCACGCAAAAAGACGATTGACGAGCTGCGTATTGAACGTGAGAAAGCCGAGCAGGACCTGAAGCTCAGACAGGAGAACCTGAAAAAGCTGAAGGCCAAGGAAGCCGAGCTGACCCGCAATGCGCGAACCCACCGTCTCTGTACTCACGGAGCTATGCTGGAACAGTATCTTTCTCCGGACGAGTTCACAGATGAGCAGATCGACCGTGTTCTGAGAGCCATCTTCAGGCGGTCAGATACCATCGAGATGCTGAACAGCGTGAAGCGCCAGGCCGAAAGCCAGAGCGACACGAACTAAGTCCCTTGCTGTGCAAGGGCGCAATTATACACGCCCCTGAGCGTGAATTGCGATCCTCGCCGGATGGGCTGACTACAGCTTGGCTCTCATCCGAGTGCCAGGCTTCCGTCCCAGGGAACGCT
>Ga0256404_1002087_pt1 | contig 45257 bp, 33 predicted proteins | sample RumenRJG_01DNA_FD_185990 | JGI IMG/M metagenome (GOLD analysis project Ga0256404, IMG submission 185990) | Bovine rumen microbial communities from Lethbridge, Alberta, Canada - RJG_01 | ecosystem: Host-associated > Mammals > Digestive system > Stomach > Rumen | place: Canada: Alberta | collected... | reverse complement strand
TTTATCGTGATTACCTCGCTGCCATCAAAGGTAGGGTGAGTCCGGAGGTGTACGACTCGATCCAGGCTGACCCCGCCAATGATGACTACCATTATTTCCGCGGCTCTGATTTCGACCGCATCGAGGCGCCTGTGCTGCGTCGTTATAAGCGCATCAACAACCCGCAGGGTAACTCACCCGATAATGAGAACAGTCCGGAGAGCTACAGCACGGCCTATAAGTCAACGCCCGATGTGGAGGATATCAACCAGGACTACACCCTGAACGAATATGAGAAATACTTCCAGTATCATGTCAGTATCCGTCCAGAGGATCTGAGGATCGGCACGAACTTCATCGTGGATAAACGTGAAGGAGAGGTGCCCTTGCGTAATGGTAACAAAGAGACGGTGACATGGTATCAGTTCCGTATCCCTCTGGACGAATACGAGCAGAAAGTGGGGTCTATCAGTGACTTCACTTCGGTGCGTTTCATGCGTATGTTCTGCACGAATTTCAGTAAGCCGATCATCATGCGCTTTGGCAGTCTCGACCTGGTTCGTGGCGAGTGGCGTATCTATGAACAGTCACTGAATCCGGGTTCTGCCGAGAGTGGAAAGATGGCGGTGAGTGCTGTGAACATCGAGGAGAATATCGATAAGGAACCGGTGAACTATGTACTGCCGCCGGGTATTCGTCGTGACCAGGATCCTACACAGCCGCAGCTGGTGGAGAGTAATGAGCAGGCGTTGGATATCCAGGTGACGAATCTTTCTTCCGGTGAGTCGAAGGCCGTCTATAAGAACACCAATGTGGATCTCCGCCAGTACAAGCGTATCCAAATGTTTGTCCATGCCAATGCCATGCAGGATAATGTGACGAATCTGCGTGATAACCAGTTGGCCGTATTCGTTCGCTTCGGCTCTGACTATAAGAGCAACTACTATGAATATGAGATTCCTCTGAAGCTCACCCAGCATCGCGAGCCTGCATACAATCGCTACTCACCTGCCGACCAGCGTATGGTATGGCCTGAGGAGAATATGCTGGACGTACCTCTCTCGGTGTTCACTCATCTGAAGCGACAAAGGAATATCGCGAAGTCAGAAGGTACGGCATCGTATAATAAGGTGTTCAGTACCTATAACGAGGACAAACCGAATAATAAGATCAGTATTGTGGGTAATCCTTCCTTGGGAGAGGTGAAGACGATGATCATTGGAGTGCGTAACCTGTCGGGAGAGGTGAAGTCGGGAGAGGTATGGGTCAATGAGCTCCGTCTGAAGGAATATAACAACGAAGGAGGATGGGCTGCTCAGGGAGCACTGAACATGCAACTGTCGGATGTGGGTAACGTGAATGTGAGTGGCCGTTTTACCTCCGAAGGCTTCGGTGGCTTGGAACAGGGCGTGAATGAGCGCAGTACTGACAATTATGGTACCTACAGTGCTACGGTGAATGTGGAGTTAGGTAAGTTCTTCCCAGACAAAGCCAAGGTGAATGCCCCTCTCTACTATTCTGTCACGAAGGAGCAGTCAAGACCGAGATACAACCCCTTGGATACGGATATGGAACTGAAGGATGTGCTCGATGCGGCTGCCAGTAAACAGGAGCGCGATTCCATTGAGAGCATTGCCGTGATGAAGACCACGAACACCAACTTCTCGTTGTCGAATGTACGTGTGGGCATCACTACCAAACGGCATCCCATGCCCTACGATCCAGGCAACTTCTCATTCTCTTATAGTCATTCCCACCGTCATACCAGCGGGGAAACCACAGTGTATGAGAATGAGGACAACTGGCGTGGTTCGATGAACTATTCCTATTCGCCGGTGTATAAGACTTTCGAGCCGTTCAAGAAAATCTTTGCCAAGAACAAGAGTAAATGGCTCGATATCCTGAAACGCTTCGGACTGAACTACTTGCCACAGAACATCACGTTCAATGCCGATATCATGCGTACCTACTTTGAACTGCAGGAACGGGACATGGAGTCGATCGGTAATAACAAACTGCCCCTGACATTCAATGAGCAGTTCCTGTGGAACCGTGATTTCTCCATCCGTTGGGACCTCACCAGGAATCTCCACATGAACTTCAACTCCACAACCCATGCGCAAGTAGAGGAACCATATACTCCGATTAATAAGAGTCTGTATCCAACGGAGTATGAAGCATGGAAAGACTCCGTATGGACGAGTATAAAGCATCTGGGCACACCCCTTGAATATAGCCAGAATTTCCGTGCATCCTATCAGCTGCCGCTGAATCTTCTGCCCATCTTCGACTGGTTGAATGCCGATGCCAATTACAGTGCTACCTACAACTGGCAGCGCGGTACCAATCTGGAAGATGGAACGTCGCTGGGTAACAGTATTTCAAACAACCGACAGGTGAATCTGAACGGTACCTTCAACCTGGAAAAGCTGTACAACCAAATCCCGTTCCTGAAGAAGACCAATGAACGGTTCAATAAGACGCCCAAGCGGAGTACAACACAGAAGAAGGCCAAGACGAACGATAAGAACGACAAGGATAAGTCGAACGAAAAAGAGCAGAAAGCACTGCCTAAGAACAAACGCAGCTTTGAGAAGGAGATCACCCTTCTGCCCGATACAACCATCACGGTGAGCCATGGTAAGAATAGCAAACGACTCATAGTGACGGCCAAGACGGAGGCAGGCAAGACATTCGCTATTAAATATAAGGTGGTTGATCAGAACAAGATCCGTATCCTTACGAAGGTGGATTCCTCAACGAAGGTGAAGCTGACCGTGCTGGCAAAGGAGCCTCTTGATGACAAGCCATGGTACAAGACCGCCCAGGTTGTGGCACGCGGACTCATGATGCTGCGCAATGTGAGCGTTTCTTATCGCAATCAATACAGTATGTCCTTGCCGGGATTCCTTCCCAATGTGGGAGATATGCTCGGACAGCGGCGTGATGGTCTGATGGCACCAGGTCTTGACTTCGCCTTCGGTATGATCGGTGATAATTATATCAATAAGGCGGTAGAGAATCACTGGCTGCTGATGGCAGACAACATTTCTACTCCTGCGGGTACTAACAAGTCCGAAGATGTGCAGATCCGTATGACGCTGGAGCCTGTGAGAAACTTCAAGATCGACCTCAATGCCAGTCGTACGGAATCACGGTCGAAGAACATCCATTACATGTATGCCGGCATGCCGATGACACAGAGCGGTACCTTGACGATGACCACCATCAGTCTGCGCAGTGCCCTCGAGGGGATGGGGAATGCGAACAACAGCTATCGGTCAAAGTCGTTCGAACGGTTCTGTAACTCCTTAGAAGGATTCCGTCAGCGCGTAGAAGGTAAGTATAGCGAAGCGGTGTATCCACAGGGAACCGTTTTAGCAGGACAGCCCTATAGTGCTGACAATGGTGGTGTGAATACCTATGGTGCTGATGTGATGGTTCCTGCCTTCCTCCAAGCTTACACCTCCATGGGAGGCAATGACCTGAAGATATTCCCGGCACTCACCCGACTGCTACCCAACTGGAATCTTCGTTACAGTGGATTAGGACAGCTACCCTGGTTCCAGGATCACTTCAAGAGCGTAAACATCAACCACGCTTATACCAGTGTCTATGCCGTGGGTGCCTATAACTCGTACAGCACCTATATGGAATACATGAACGGAATCGGTTTCGTGACCGATGCCACGACGGGTAACCCTATACCCAGTTCCATGTACAACGTCTCTACCGTGAGCATCAACGAGTCGTTCTCTCCCCTGCTGGGTGTGGATGTGACATTCCTGAACAATCTTACCGCGAAGTTAGAGTATCGGACAACCCGTAACCTCACGCTCTCCATGACCAGCGTGCAGATCACTGAAGCACTTAGTAAGGACTGGGTGATCGGCATGGGGTATAAGATTAACGACTTTAATTTCTTCGGACTGGGCGGAGCAAGGAAGGTGAAGACCAATAAGGGAAAGAACGGCAAGGGGAATGATGCCAATAATACGCAGAGTAGTCAGCGCACGCAGCAGAGTCAGAAGAAAGGTGTGAACCATGACTTGAACATCCGTCTGGACCTCAGCTACCGTAACCAGGCCTCCATTGTGCGTGACATCGCCTCTATGGTGAGCTCCGCCAGCAACGGTAACAAAGCCTTTAAGATCGCTTTCAATGCCGACTACACCTTGTCGCGTTTGCTGACGATGAGTTTCTACTACGACCGTCAGGTGAATACCCCGCTGCTGTCAAGTAACTCTTATCCCACCACGACACAGGATTTTGGCTTGAGCTTGAAATTCTCATTGACCAGGTAGCCGAAACAGAAGTGAGCCCTTTCATTTCAACCAATTGGATAAAAGTAAAACAATAATCAAAAGAAAAGAATATGAAGAAGAGATTATTAACCTATGTGATGCTGCTCATTGGAATGGCAGCATTCTCACAAAACAGACCCAAGCTGGTTGTCGGCATCGCCGTTGACCAGATGCGTTGGGATTACCTGTATCGCTATTATGAGGAGTATGGTAACGGAGGATTCAAACGACTGATGAACGAAGGATTCAATTGCGAGAACTGCCAGATCAATTATATTCCTTCGGTAACGGCTATCGGTCACACGTCTATCTTCACAGGTAGTGTCCCCAGCATCCACGGCATTGCGGGAAACAACTTCCTTATTGACGGCAAGATGGCCTATTGTGCTGGTGATACGACGGTGCAGACCGTTGGCAGTGATACCAAGGCAGGACAGATGTCACCTCGGAACCTGCAGGTGACTACCATCGGTGATGAACTGAAGACAGCCACGAACTGGCAGTCGAAAGTCATCGGTGTGTCCTTCAAAGACCGTGCCGCCATCCTTCCCGCCGGTCACAGTGCCGATGCTGCCTACTGGTTTGACAAGAAGGCTTTGTGCTTTATCACCAGTACCTATTATATGGATAAGCTGCCCGAGTGGGTGAAGCAGTATAATGGAAAGATCCAGTCGGAGATCAAGAACCTTGTCAAGAATTCGAAGACAGGTGAAAAAGCTTCCGACTTGGTGCAGTACTACCCTTATGGTAACGAGATCACCCTGGGAATGGCGAAGGGGGCTATCAAGAACGAGCACTTAGGACAAGGGAAGACAACGGATATGCTCACACTGAGTTTCTCCTGTCCTGATATCGTAGGTCACCGTTATGGCACCCATCATCAGAAGACCCGCGAACAGTATGTAAACCTTGACAAGCAACTGGCAGAGTTGTTCGGCTATCTTGATGAGAAGGTGGGCAAAGGAAACTACTTGGTGTTCCTCTCTGCCGACCACGGTGCCGCCAACGGTATCCTGCAGAACCAGGCACATAAGATTCCCTCCGATGGGTTCTTCATCGACAAGGAAGAGCCTGCGCTGAACGAACATCTGCAAAAGGTGTTTGGGGTGGAAAAGCTGTCACAACGTATCATGGACTACAAAGTAGTGCTCAATCATGAGCGTATCCTCTCGGCTGGCTTGGATGAAGCCAAGGTGCGGAAGGCCGTCGTTGACTATTTCAAGACGAGGAAGAGCGTTGCTTACTGTTTCGATCTCGAACAGATACCGATGGCCAGTGTGCCGGCGCTGATCCGTGAGAAGGCTGTCAACGGCTACAACCATGAGCGCAGTGGGGATATCCAGATTATCCTGAAGCCCGGCTACTATGGCGTATGGAGGGAGATTGACGGCGGTACCACCCACGGCTGCTGGAATCCCTACGACTGCCACATTCCGTTCTTACTGATGGGGTGGGGTGTAGAACATGGAAGCACGCAGGCGGAATGCCATATCACTGACATCGCGCCCACCATCTGCAGTCTCATTCATATCCAGATGCCGTCAGGATGTATCGGAAAAGCTGTGGTGCAAGTAACTGATGACCATTGAACTTGAAGACGTTCCTGCTCTTGCTCCTTTCGATGGTAGCTGTGAAAGGGACGGCTGCCAGCGGCGATACACTCCGAATCGTCGGAGGAACGCTATTCGTCCAACCGGCATGGCAGATTACCATGAACAGTATCGAAGCGAAATGGCTGCGAAAGAAGCAGGAACTGGTCTTTGGAGGAGAAGTACATCTTGGGGCGTTGCCCTGCGACAGTGATGCCTTTGCTGAAGACTATCATTTCCCCACATTGAGCATCGGTGCGAAGCTGGCCCTGAACAACGGGGTTACCATGCGGCGCACGACAGATCCCATGTGGGGAAAGCTTGTTCCTGTAGACTATGACTCGCATCTTGGCGACATCTTCACCCTCTATGGATCGTTCTCGCGCCCCTTATGGCGGGGACGACGGTGGCAGCTTGACTATAGTCTGCGTGCTGGTGTGGGCTACGGTCCCCACCATTATAACAAGGCAGACGACATCGACAACGAGCTTATAGGCTCCCCCTTTACCATCTATTTCGGAGCAGGTGTGTTGGCCAGTTATATGTTTACGGAACAGTGGGGCATCACTGCCGGTATCCTTTTCGGGCATCATAGCAATGGCGCCTTGGCGCGACCCAACAAAGGTGAGAACCATGTCGGTCCTGTCATCGGCCTTCGCTATGCCCCTCATCATGAGGAGCTTGCGAAACGGCAGGTGCCGCATCGTCCTTTCAACAGATTCTGGTATGCTGATTTGCGCTTAGGGTTCGGTGGCAAGACACTGCTCGAAGACTGGCAGCTGACACAGTTTAGAACCGATCCCTCCGATCCTGACTACCGCACAGAGCATTTCCGCCTTTATCCCGCATATTCCTTCCAGGCCCATGTGATGCGCCGTTATGCACGCCGTTGGGCTTCAGGGCTTGGCCTTGATGTCTTTTATGGCAGTTACTACCGACATGTCTCCGATCTTGACCGTGCGGCTGGTGAGACATGCGGTCACTCCCCTTGGTCTGTGGGTATCTCAGCCAAACATGCTGTTTTCTATCACAACCTGTCGCTCGATATGGCACTTGGCTTCTATCTGTTCCGCCAGATGGGCGCCAGTGCAAAGGTCATCGAGCGTCCCTACTACGAACGCATCGGCATTTTCTATTCTTTCCCGCGCCTTGGCGGTCTGCGCATCGGTGCCAGTGTGAATGCCCATTTCACCAAGGCCGACTTCACCGAAATCGTCGTTGGCATCCCTTTCCGCCTGTCGGGCACTCCTTAGCATGCCGTTCTTCTTTGCTTCTATTGGAACGGGTATTGTTCATAGACGAGGAGACCGAAATCGGGGGTGATGGCATAGATAAAGTCCATGATCTCTGCCAGTTGGTGTTCGTATTCCACCCATGATTTCTCTTTCAGGAAGAAATAGAACTCCAGGGGCAGTCCCGCCTGGGTGGCTTCAAACTGTCGCACCATGAGTGTCATGTTGGTGTTTACCATCGGATGTCGGCGCAGGTAGTCTTCCACATAGCGGCGGTAGAGTGTCATATTGACATCGTCGGGTTTGATCTCTCCCTCCTTGAAGTATTTCTTGCTGATGAGCTGTTCGCGCAGGGCATCATCGACAATGCGGATGCCGCGGAAGTCGTAATAGACCCGTCGGTTGACGCGCCGCCCTTGACTCTTCTGCATACCGATCCAGTTCTGGAAAGAGTCGTCAACCAGTGTCTGCGGGGTTACGGTGACGATGGTATTATCGAAGTTCCGAATCTTTACGGTGGTCAGTGTCATCTCCTCTACGATACCGTTCGCTCCGGCCTTGGGAACGGTGATCCAGTCACCTTTGTGCAACATGTCATTACTGGTCAGACGGATGCCGGCTACCAGTCCTTTGATGGTATCCTGGAATACGAGCATCAGAACGGCAGAGGTGGCGCCGAGACCGGCGAACAGCTTGATGGGATCGCGGTCGATGATGATGGCCACCACGATGATGGCAGCGAAGAACATCATCACCAGACGGAGTACGCCGATGAAAGAAAAGAGGTATTGCTGCTTACTGCTTCGGCGATTGCCCTCTAAGTCTTTGATGGCATTGAAAAACACCAGGACGGTCTTTACCGACATCACCACGATATAGATGGCGGTGATGCGTGCTAACAGTTCTCTCACTACGGGGAACTGGTAGAATACCAGCGGCAGCAGCTGCCAGATGACGATGGCGGGGACGATGTGGCAGGCCGATACCAGCACCCGTTCATTGAAGAGCACGTCATCCCATTTCGCCTCGGTCTTTGCTGTCAGCTTGAGGATCACCGGCACCAGCACCTTCTTACAGATAAAGCCCGCCAAGGCAGACAAGATGATAGCCGCCAACACCAGTAGGATATGCCGGATCACAGGAATGCTACCCCCTGTGATGCCCATCATACTGATCAGGTTCTCCACCCATATCTTAATATTCTCCATATCCTTATTCCATTATTAATCTACTGTTCTTATTCCTCTCCTCTTTCCTCTCTCCTCTCTCCTCTAAATTACGGCCTGCACAACACTTCGCATACCTTATCCTGGAACCCTCGTCCGGTATCTGCCTTGCGGATTCCCATGTTGATGATCGAGAAGCACAGCTGATGTCCGTTGGCAGCAGTGCAATAGCCGGTGAGCGCACTCACCCCCGTCACCGTGCCGGTCTTGGCTTTCACGTTCCCATGGGCATAGCCGCTGCGCATCCGTTTCTCCAGTGTGCCGTCAACGCCGGCTATCGGCATGGCGGTGATCAGGTGTGGGTAGATATTGTCGTTGGCATAGGCATAGCGTAGGAATGCCACCTCCAGCTCGGGCGACACATAGTTGTATAACGACAGTCCGCTGCCGTCGGCGATATAATAGTCGTTGGGTTGCAGCTTCAACCTTGAGATCAGTTTGTTCACCAGTGCCCGTGCCATCTTGGCATTGGCGCCTTTGTTGCCTGTGCTGGCTGCCAGCTGATAGAACATCGACTCTGCGAACAGGTTGTCGCTGTTCTTCATCATGCGCATCAAGACTTGGTCGAAGGTGTGACTGCGTGAGCATATCGTGGTGGCGTTGGCAGGTGTCGCTCCATAGAGCGTGTCGCCCACAAACACGATGCCTTCTTCTCTCATCTCCTGACAGAATCTTCTCAGGAAAGTGTTCTTCTTTCCAATGAGCAGCGGGGTGAGCACGGGGTTGTCATCGTCCCAGCACCACCCTTCACCCAGCAGGTCACGGTCCTTCATCGAGACATCGGCATAGATCCTGCCGCGAATGGTGTCAATGCCTTTGTTCTGCAAAGCCTTGACGAAGGCGCGCAGGTCGTCGCTGTTGAAGAGTGGGTCCATGCCTCCCTGGCAATAGATATTACCTTTGAGCACACAACTGTCGATCTTTCCCGTGTAGTGCAGTCGTGTCTTGAAGAGATAGGAGCCACCCAACTTATCGAGTGAGGTCACGGCATTGATCATCTTCATCGTCGATGCCGGCCGCATACATTGTTTCTCGTTGTATTGGTAGATCACCGAGTCGGCGGTGAGGTCATATACTTGTATGCCCACCGTGGATGTCTTGAACATACTCCCTTGTAACAGTTTGTCAATGCGTGAGCATACGTTGTTCGGCCATACCAAGGTGGTATCGACTGCCAAGGTGTCTGTCAGCAGTGAGTCTGCCGTGGCTGCCACGGAATCGGCTACCACGGAAGGACTCTCCTCTGTCGTTTCCGCATGGTTCTGTGCATGCAGGGTCATGAAGACCCCCATCAGAAGTATGCCGATGAGGCTCGTTCGTCTATTCTGAATCTGTTTCATGATCATCTTGTCTTCTTTTGATTTCCTTCAGGAAGGCCTCCTCGTTCTGGGGCTGTACGGCTGTCTCGTGACCGGCACCATAGCTGATCAGTAAATAGTCTAAGCAAAGCCATTGCCGTCTGATCCTCGTGATACGGGTAATCTCCTTCACATCAATCCGTTCAACCTTGTCAAACCGCCCCTTACGGATGATCAGTGCATCACCATCGAGCTCATAGCGGGTATGCAACAGCCGTTCTATCAGGATGACCACCACCAGCACCAGTCCCAGTCCGATAATGATATGTATGGGGGTGCGGTGCCAAAGAAAAAAAAGAGCCAGAACTGCCGTTACTATAGGAACGGTCATCCCGACTGCTGTCACACGGTGTTGAAATGTACGTATTGTCATCCAAATAGGGGTGTAAGGGTGATACGGATCGTAACAGGAACTCTGTCCATCGTCCCTGCAAAGGTACGCTATTTTGATGAACCTGCCAAATTTTGCATCGCCTTTCTTTCTTTTTACTTTATTTGTTAAAAATCTGAATAATCTTAACGAATTAACTTCGTTTAACGCAAAATACGGGCACGGGGAGAACCAACCGTCCTCTCGGTCGAAATTGAGCGATTCTGACGAGGTTTTGCAAGGCGTTGATAATGAATGATTTAGGCAAATCGCCATTGTCCAACTCACAAAAATATAGTCTTTAGCACCCTAAAGCATAGTGCTTTTCCCATAAAAACATAGTACTTTTGGGTCAAAAAGACTATACTTTCTAACGAGGGTTCTGCCCGTAAGGGCACCCAGCAAACTTTCAAAAGTAAAATCCATGGTTTTTCGAAGAGTCGTCATCTAAGGGTCGTTCGGAACGGCGTTTTCACCCGTTCCGACGGCATCTACATGTGGATGATGACGGCGGAACGAGTCGTAGATAACGGCGGATCAGGTGTAAGTAAAGGCTGGAACGACCCTAAACAGACTCTACGTAAACATTACTTAGACTCTACGTAAACATTAAGTAGGCTCTACTTTCATCCAAATCAGACTCTACTTGCATCCCAATGAGACTCTGCTTCGAATCCAAGCAGCCTTTACTTGCACAAAAAGGCCCTTTAGGACACTTCTGTACACCCTGACCGTCCCTCTTCTTTGAATTACCATATTTTCACAATCCTTAAATTCTTATGAATTTTCCTGACGTTTTCTGTCTTCTTTTGTGACAGTCCTCTACAGAAAATGAATTTTCTTTATTCAACTTGACTTATAATTCGGGAATTTTATCTAATTTTGCACTCGTATTATACGTAAGGTATAAGGCAGTCCATTCAAGGTCAATCATTTCAATCCAACTATATTTGAAATAACAGATGAACAAACATCAAATAGAAGGGCATGCCGCAGTGATGACGGCGAACGTGATTTTCGGTCTGGGTGTTCCCGTGACCAAGTATCTCCTTGACCAGTGGGTGACCCCCATGACGTATATGGCGACACGCTGCATTGGCGCCGCCCTGATCTTCTGGGTGATCAGTCTGTTCCTGCCTAAGGAGCGTGTGGAGTGGAAGGATCTCTTCGTGATCATGCTGGGCGGTCTGCTGGGATTCGTGATCTCTCAGACACTCACGGCATGGGCATTAGATTTCACCACCCCTGTCTATTTCTCGCTGATTGCCACACTGACACCGGTGGCCACGATGCTGATGGCTGCCATGTTCCTGAACGAAAAGATTACGGGAACGAAAACACTGGGCGTGGTACTGGCTATCCTCGGTGCTGCCTTGATGGTGTTCGTGGGCTGGGTAGGTGGCGCTGGTCGTAACGATCTGCTGGGTATCATTCTTGCCATCCTGAGTGTGCTCACCTGGGTGGTGTACCTGTTGATAACCCGAAAGGTGTCGCAGAAATATACGGCCGTGACACAGATGAAATGGATCTTCTTGGTGAGTACTATCGCCGTACTGCCCTTCTCGTGGCGGGAGTTCCCAGCCACGGCGCTCTATGGCGGACAGGCCGACTGGACAGGCATCGCCGCAATGGCATTCATCGTAGTCTTTGCCACCGTGCTGGGCTATTTCATGATTCCTTTCGCCATGCAGTACCTGAAAGCCACAACCGTGAGTATCTATACCAATATCCAGCCTGTGGTGGCCTCGTTGGTGGCTATTGCCATCGGACAGGATCTGATGACATGGGACAAGCCTGTGGCTGCCGTGCTCGTGCTGTTAGGTGCATGGCTGGTAACGAAGGAGAAATAACGATTGAAAATAGATAACTGACAATTGACAATAACATGATCTATAAGTACGATTTTCTCATCATCGGGGCCGGAGTGGCCGGTATGAGCTATGCCCTGAAGGTGGCAAGGGAGAAGAAAGGAACAGTGTGCATGATCTGTAAGACTTCGCTCGACGAGGCGAATACCAGTTTTGCACAGGGTGGAGTAGCTTCAGTAACGAACCTGAAACTGGATAATTTTGACAAGCACATTGAGGATACAATGGTTGCCGGCGACTATATCAGCGACCGTGCCGCCGTGGAACAGGTGGTGAGAAAAGCACCGTCGCAGATCCGTGAACTGGTGAACTGGGGAGTGAACTTCGACAAGAACGAGAACGGTGAGTTTGACTTGCACCGCGAGGGCGGACATTCGGAGTTCCGTATCCTGCACCATGCCGATGATACGGGTGCTGAGATCCAACGCGGCTTGATGGCCGCCGTACGAGCCTGTCCTGACATCGAGGTCAAGGAGAACCACTTCGCAGTGGAGATCATCACACAGCACCACCTGGGAGCGAAGGTGACAAGGCGCACACCGTATATCAACTGTTATGGTGCTTATGTGCTGAACCCCGACACCCAGAAGGTGGATACCTACCTCTCGAAGATCACCGTGATGTGTACCGGCGGCTGCGGTGCCGTGTATGAAACCACCTCCAACCCGGTGATCGCCACAGGCGACGGCATCGCCATGGTGTATCGTGCCAAGGGTACGGTTGCCGACATGGAGTTCGTGCAGTTCCATCCCACAGTGCTGCATCATACGGGGGAGACCCATCCTGCCTACCTCATCACCGAGGCGATGCGTGGCTATGGGGGTATCCTGCGACTGCCCAACGGTGAGTCGTTCATGGAGAAATACGATGACCGACTGTCGTTGGCTCCGCGAGACATCGTGGCGCGTGCCATTGATAAGGAGATGAAGATCCACGGTCTGGATCATGTGTGCCTCGATGTGACTCATAAAGACCCTGTGGAAACCCGTCACCACTTCCCCAATATCTACCAGAAATGTCTGTCAATCGGTATCGATATCACCACCGACTATATCCCGGTGCGCCCTGCTGCCCATTATATGTGCGGCGGTATCAAAGTTGACCTCAACGGCTGCTCCAGCATCGAACGTCTCTATGCCCTTGGTGAATGCTCATGTACCGGATTGCATGGCGGCAACCGTCTGGCTTCAAACTCTCTGATCGAGGCGGTGGTGTATGCCGATGCTGCTGCCAAGCATTCGTTGGAACATGTGGATCTATACGATTTCAATGACAAGATTCCTGAGTGGAACGATGAGGGTACGATGACCAATGAGGAGAAGGTGCTCATCACGCAAAGCGTAAAGGAGGTGGGACAGATCATGTCTAACTATGTGGGCATCGTGCGGTCGGACCTCCGTCTGAAACGTGCCTGGGTACGTCTCGACATGCTCTATGAGGAGACGGAACAGCTGTTTAAGCGGGTGAAAGCCAGTAAGGATATCTGTGAGCTCCGCAACATGATCAATGTGGGCTACCTGATCACTCGCTGGGCCATCGAACGCAAGGAGTGCCGTGGCCTGCACTTCACTACCGATTACCCGGTGCACGCGTACGATAAAAAATAAGAGGATATTTTTTAGAAGAGAGAGGAAAGAGGAGAGAGGAGAGAGAAATGTATTTGGTGCAGGTGATTAGCGCATGCATTTGACACTAATACCAGTAACTTATAGGAGAAGTATTGCCAATAGCTTATGGGAGAAGTAATCTCTCTCCTCTCTCCTCTTTCCTCTCTCCTCTAAAAAACTTTCTTCTAAATTTCTCCTTTTTTGTGTTTCCCTTGCATATTTATTTAGAAAATATTATCTTTGCCCCTGAAATATCAAATCTATATCATATACTGCTAACGAGAAAACTATGGCAAAACAAATTATCGAGTGCGTACCTAACTTTAGTGAGGGACGCGATATGAACGTTATCAAGCAAATCACTGATGAAATCGAGTCGGTGAAGGGCGTCAAACTTTTGGATGTTGATCCGGGGGAAGCAACAAACAGAACAGTGGTGACCTTCGTAGGGGAGCCTGCCGATGTGGTGGAAGCAGCCTTCCGCAGTGTGGCAAAGGCCGGACAGCTCATTGATATGCGACAGCATCATGGGGCGCACCCCCGTATGGGAGCCACCGATGTGTTACCGCTGATCCCAGTGGCGGGCATCACCTTGGAGGAGTGTGCCGCGCTGGCACGACAGTTAGCCGGACGCATCGCTCATGAGTTGGCTATCCCTTGCTATTGTTATGAGGCTGCTGCCTATACGCCGGAGCGGAAAAACCTGGCCGTATGCCGTGAGGGGGAATATGAAGCGCTGGCTGAGAAACTGACCACTGAGGGGAAACAGCCTGACTTCATGCCTGAAGGGAAGGCACCGTTGCCTGTTGCTGCCGGTGAACTCTATGAACGGATCGAACGGACAGGGTGTATCGCTGTGGGAGCACGCGACTTCCTCATTGCCGTGAACTATAACCTGAATACAACCTCTACCCGCAGGGCCAATGCCATTGCTTTTGACGTGCGGGAAAAAGGACGACCCGTGCGTGAGGGGCATCCCATCACGGGTAAACCGAAAAAAGATGAGAATGGTAACACGATCATGCAGCCGGGTACACTGAAATGTACGAAGGCTATAGGATGGTATATCGATGAGTACGGCATTGCCCAAGTGTCGATGAATATGACAAACCTGAACGTCACACCGTTGCATGTGGCCTTTGATGAGGTGTGCCGCTGCGCTCAGAACAGGGGCATCCGTGTGACGGGCACAGAGATTGTAGGACTGGTTCCGAAGAAAACACTCATCGATGCAGGACGGTACTTCCTGCAAAAGCAGAACCGTTCGACGGGTATCCCCGAAGAGGATCTTATCAAGATTGCTGTGAAGTCGATGGGACTCGATGACCTGAAACCTTTCAACCCACGGGAGAAGGTGATCGAATATATGTTAGAGGATGCAGAGAAGGGAGATCGCAAGGATTTGGTTGACCTTACCGTAAAAGCCTTCGCTGAGGAGACATCACGTGAAAGTCCTGCCCCCGGCGGTGGGACCATTGCTGCCTATATGGGAGCACTGGGGGCTGCCCTCGGTGCCATGGTGGCAAACCTCTCCTCACATAAGGCTGGATGGGATGAACGATGCGGTGAATTCGCTGTATGGGCAGACAAAGGACAGGCACTGATGAGCGAACTGCTGCGTCTCGTCGATGAGGATACTGAGGCATTCAACCGTATCATGACAGCTTTCGGCTTACCCAAGAAGACAGAGGAGGATAAGGCTGCACGTGCACAGGCGATCCAGGATGCTACCCTTCATGCTGCACAGGTGCCGCTGAGAACGATGAAAACAGCGTTCCAGGTGTTCGAACTGTGTAAGACCATGGCACTGGAGGGTAATCCCAACAGTGTGAGTGATGCAGGCGTGGGTGCCTTGGCTGCCCGTGCCGCTGTGCTGGGGGCCGGCTTGAATGTGAAGATCAATGCTGGGGCATTGAAAGACCGGCAGCAGGCCGATGCGCTGATTGCCGAAGCCGATACCCTCATTGCTCAGGCCAATGATGCCGAACAGGAAATCATGGCAATGGTAGAGAAGAAACTGTAATCATCATACAGACGAAACGGTTAATCTACTATACCTATTGTATCTATCCCGTCTATTCTATCTATTGTATCTATCTTATCTATTGTATCTATTAAAACTAACCATCTTATGAACGACCTATTCCAGAAAGAAATACGCCAGGGCATCCCCGATACACTGCCCGAGCCCAAACCTTATGACAAGGACATTAACCATGCGCCGAAACGCAAAGATATCCTTACACCCGAACAGAAGAAACTGGCACTGCGGAACGCACTGCGCTATTTCCCACAGCATCTGCATGCTCAGTTAGCACCGGAATTTGCTGAGGAACTGAGACGATACGGACGGATCTACATGTATCGCTATCGTCCTGACTATGAGATCTACGCACGTCCTATCGATGCCTATCCCGCCCGTTCACGGCAGGCTGCTGCCATCATGCTCATGATACAGAACAACCTCGACCCGAAGGTGGCGCAACATCCTCATGAACTGATTATCTACGGAGGGAACGGTGCCATTTTCCAGAACTGGGCACAGTATCGTTTAGTGATGAAATACCTGAGTGAGATGACCGATGAGCAGACGTTGGTGATGTATAGCGGTCATCCCTTAGGACTGTTCCCCTCTCATCGCAATGCGCCTCGTGTGGTGGTGACCAATGGTATGGTGATCCCCAATTATTCAAAGCCCGACGACTGGGAACGTATGAATGCGATGGGAGTGAGCCAGTACGGACAGATGACGGCGGGATCGTATATGTATATCGGTCCGCAGGGTATCGTTCACGGTACTACCATCACCGTCCTGAATGCCGCACGCAAGGTTGGGGGTGAGAACATGAAACTGTTTGTGACAGCTGGTCTTGGCGGTATGAGTGGTGCTCAGCCTAAAGCAGGAAACATTGCCGGGGTGGTGAGCGTGACGGCAGAGATCAATCCCAAGGCTGCACAGAAACGTTATGACCAAGGATGGGTAGATGAACTGCATACTGATCTGAACGAACTGATTCCTGCTATCCGGCAGGCTGTATCTGAGAGAAGGGTGGTGTCTATGGCCTATGTGGGTAATGTGGTGGATCTTTGGGAACGATTGGCCGATGAACATATCCATGTGGATCTCGGTAGTGACCAGACGTCCCTCCATAATCCGTGGGCTGGTGGCTATTATCCTGTGGAACTGACATTGGAAGAGTCGAAGCGGATGATGGCTGATGACCCTGTCCTGTTCAAGGAGAAGGTGCAGGCATCACTGCGACGGCAGGTGGCTGCCATCAACCGTCTCACCGCTGAGGGTATGTATTTCTTCGACTACGGCAATGCGTTCCTGTTGGAATCGAGCCGTGCCGGTGCCGATATCCTGAAGGACGATGGCACCTTCCGCTATCCGTCGTATGTACAGGATATCATGGGACCGATGTTCTTCGACTATGGCTTTGGACCGTTCCGATGGGTATGCTCGTCGGGGGATCCCGATGATCTGGCCCTTACCGATCGTCTGGCCGCCGAGGTGCTGGAGGAGATGATGAAAACGGCTCCTGCTGATATTCACGGACAATTGGCCGACAATCTCCATTGGATCAAGGAGGCAGGAAGGAACCATCTGGTGGTAGGTTCGCAGGCACGTATCCTCTATGCCGATGCTGAAGGTCGCACAAAGATTGCACTGGCTTTCAATGAGGCTATCCGACGGGGAGAGCTGAAGGCACCTGTGGTGTTGGGACGTGATCACCATGACGTGAGCGGAACCGACTCACCGTTCCGCGAGACGAGCAATATCTACGACGGCTCGCAGTTCTGCGCAGATATGGCTGTACAGAACGTGATCGGTGATGCTTTCCGTGGCGCTACGTGGGTGAGCATTCACAACGGTGGCGGCGTAGGATGGGGTGAAGTGATCAACGGCGGCTTCGGTATGGTGATCGATGGCAGTGATGACAGTGCCCGTCATATCCGTGAGATGCTTTTCTGGGATGTGAACAACGGCATCGCCCGTCGTTCGTGGGCTCGTAATGCGGGCTCCATGGATGCTATACGCAGGGAGATGGAACGCACGCCGCAGCTGGTGGTTACCATGCCTAATCTTGTGGACGACTCTCTTTTGGAACACTTATCATGTAAACGATGAACCTATGAGTATGATACATCAAATCTCTGCCGAACACCTCACCATTGAGCGCATCGGCGAAATTATCTACCAGAACTATAAACTGGAACTCAGTGAAGATGCCAAGACGCGTATCCGTCGCTGCCGTTCCTATCTTGACAAGAAAATCGACCGTAACGGTGAACCGATTTATGGAGTGACCACTGGTTTCGGATCGCTGTGCAATGTGAGTATTGGAAAAGACCATCTGGCACAATTGCAGATCAATCTGATCAAGTCGCATGCCTGTGGGACAGGTGAACGTGTCCCCAACGACATCGTGAAGATCATGATGCTGCTGAAGATCCAGTCGCTGAGCTACGGCTATTCGGGATGTAAGATGGATACCGTGCTGCGGCTGATCCAGTTCTTTAACAACGACATCTATCCTGTGGTTTATAAACAGGGATCTTTAGGCGCATCTGGCGACCTGGTGCCATTGGCCCACATGTGTCTGCCACTGGTAGGACTCGGTGAGGTGGAATATCAGGGGAAGGTGATGCCTGGTGCTGAGGTGTTACGGAAGAAACGGTGGAAACCGATCCTGTTGGCATCAAAGGAAGGGCTGGCCCTGCTGAACGGAACACAGAATATGAGTGCGTTCGCTGTATGGTCGCTGCTACAGGCACAACGTCTGAGCGACTGGGCCGATACTATTGCTGCCATGTCGTTGGATGCCTTTGACGGGCGCATCGAACCCTTTATCCATGCCGTACATGTGGTACGTCCGCACTTAGGACAGATTGAGACCGCTAAGCGTTTGCGTGAACTGTTAGAGGGGAGCCAGATCATCAACTCCATCAAGGCACATGTGCAGGATCCTTACTCGTTCCGTTGCGTGCCGCAGGTTCATGGTGCAGTGAAGGACACCATCCGTTATGTGAAATCGGTGATCGATATAGAAATCAATTCGGCAACCGACAACCCCACGGTATGTCCTGATGAGGATCTGATCATCTCGGCAGGAAACTTCCATGGGGAGCCCATCGCCTTACCTATCGACTTCCTCTCCATCGCGATGAGTGAGCTGGCGGATATCTCTGAACGTAGAATCTATCGACTGGTGTCTGGCACACGGGGACTGCCCAGTTTCCTCGTGGCAAATCCCGGCGTGAACAGCGGCTTTATGATCACACAATATACTGCTGCCTCGGTGGTGAGCCTCAATAAGTCGCTGGCGATGCCCTCATCGGTGGATAGCATCCCGTCGTGTCAGGATCAGGAGGACTTGGTGTCGATGGGTGCCAATGCCGCTATTAAATTATATAAGGTGATCCTGAATACAGAACGGGTACTGGCCATCGAACTTTTCAATGCAGCACAGGCTCTGGATTTCCGACTTCCGCTGAGATCATCTCCTGCTTTGGTGCGCTTGCATGATGAATACCGTAAGGTGGTTCCCTTCATCCTTAACGATGAACTGATGTATCCACACATCGAACGTTCCGTGACATTCCTACGAAACCATAGTCCTAAAGGTGAGTCATGAAACAGACATTGATTCAGAATATCGGAATCTTGGCAGGCATCCAGGATGAGGAAACGAGATGCCTCTGTGGCGATGACATGCAGAAGGTTGAAATGCTCAAAGATGCATGGCTGCTGATAGAGGACGGGATGATCAAGGATTTCGGTAAGATGTCGAAACAGCAGGTGATAGTTGGGGATACCGCCGATGTCGTGGATGCTCAAGGGGGTGCCCTGCTGCCATCGTTCTGTGACAGTCATACGCATCTGGTATATGCTGACAGCAGAGAACAGGAGTTCGTGGATAAGATCCGAGGCCTCAGCTACGCTGAGATAGCACGACGGGGTGGGGGGATCCTGAACTCCGCCGACAGGTTGCATGAACGGTCAGAGGAGGAATTGTACCAACAGGCCATGCAGCGCGTTGAGGAAATCATCCGTAAGGGTACTGGGGCCGTGGAGATCAAAAGCGGCTATGGCCTGAATACCAAGGATGAACTGAAAATGCTGCGGGTCATCCGCCGTATCCGCGAAACCTCCCCAATCAAGGTGGTCTCAACATTTCTTGGCGCACATGCCGTGGCTCGTGGTATGCAGCAGGCAGACTATGTGAACCTCGTGATCAATGAGATGATTCCGGAAGTGGGACGCCAAGGACTGGCCGATTTTATTGATGTCTTTTGTGACAAGGGCTTCTTTACCTATGAAGAGACTGTCCGTATCTTGGAAGCGGGAGACAAATGGGGACTGCGTGGTAAGATCCATGGACAGGAACTGGATGATAGCGGTGGCGTGGAAGCAGCGGTACGTTGCCATGCCCTATCTGTGGATCATCTGGAGAGTATGACCGACCGTGATATCTGTCTGCTGAAGGAGATGGGAAAGGATACGATTCCTACTGTCCTTCCAGGAACTTCCTTCTTCCTGAATATGCCCTACGCCCCAGCACGTAAAATGATAGAGCATGGATTGCCCGTGGCCCTTGCCAGCGATTACAATCCAGGCTCTACCCCTTCGGGTGATATAAAATTTGTGGTATCATTGGCATGTATCAAGATGCGACTGTTACCCGGAGAAGCAATGAATGCCGCAACGTTGAACAGTGCTTGTGCCATGGGACTGAGCGACCGTTATGGCTCTATCACTCGTGGAAAAGTGGCAAACTTCCTGATCACGGAGCCGATACCGTCGCTCGAATATATCCCGTATGCCTATACAAAGCCGTTGATCCGACAGGTGTTTCTCAACGGAGAAGCGTATTGATGGCGGCCTCGATGTCTGAGATCTTGTCAAACTGGGGAAAGTGAACATCAAAATTGGCGGTGCAGAACTGTTTAATTTCTTCAATCGTACCAGGTGCTTGGTTACCAAACTGATTACAGGGGAAGTCAAGAATCTCCAATCCTTGATCCTTGTACTTTTCATAAAGGGCTTCCAACTCTTTGTATTGTGGTGTGAACCCACATTTCGTGGCCGTGTTGACGATGAGCAACACCTTCCCTTTATAGGCTTTCAATGAAACGGTCTTGCCTTCATCGTTCACTACTTGAAACTTGTACACGTTTTTCTGGGCTGCAGCATAGAGTGCGAAAAGGCAACAGATTAGTAATAGTAGTTTTTTCATTTTTAGTAATTGCTGAATAAATGAAAGATGATGTGGCTGTGCCATCAGACACAACCACATCATCGAGATAGCTTATGCTTCTGCAGGAGTATCCACAGCCTTGAAGCTGTTCAGATCCTCTGCCTGAAAGTTCTTGATGTAGGCTGACTTGCCGCAAACGTCTTCTTCGGTCATGCGAACATACACGTTGGCACTCTTCTCGAAGAGTTCGGGACACTTGGCGGCGTCGCGGATGATGAGCAGCGACATTACCAGCTCGGCAGTCATATCGTAGAGACGACGGGCCAGGAAGTCAAAGGCATCCTGATCGTTGAGGCTCTTGGCATAGTTGAGCGCATCCTCGTAGATGGGGATGAGCTTCTCTACGCGGGCCTTCAGCGCAGCATTGGCCTCTGTGGGCAGGGCTGCCAGCATCTCCTTGATGTTGTTAAGCATGGTGCCGTTCGAGATGTAGCGGATGGCAGCCACCACCTGCAGCTGGGTCGTTCCCTCGTAGATGGAGAAGATGCGGGCATCGCGATAGAGGCGCTGGCTCTTGTATTCCATGATGAAGCCTGAACCTCCATGAACGCTGATGGCATCGTAGGCATTCTGGTTGGCATACTCAGAGTTCATACCCTTGGCCAGCGGTGTGAAGGCATCGGCCAGACGCTGATACTTCTTCATCTCCTGCTTCTCTTCGGGTGTGAGCTTGCGGTCGCGCTCGATGTCCTCGAGGCACTTATAGATGTCCACGTAGGCAGCGGTCTCGTAGAGCAATGAACGACCGGCATCGAGCTTGGCCTTCATGCGGCTGAGCATGTCGTACACGGCGGGGAAGTTGATAATCTTCTCGCCGAACTGTGCGCGCTCCTTGGCGTAGGCCAATGCCTCGTTGTAGGCTTCCTGCTCCACACCTACCGACTGTGCGGCAATGCCCAGACGGGCACCGTTCATCAGGGCCATCACATACTTGATAAGTCCCAGACGGGTTGAGCCGCAGAGTTGTGCCTTGGCATTCTTGTAAGTCAGCTCACAGGTGGGTGAACCGTGGATACCGAGTTTGTGCTCAATGTGACGGACGTTCACACCTCCGTCGCGCTTGTCGTAGATGAACATTGACAGACCGCGGCCGTCGTGGGTTCCTTCTTCTGAACGGGCCAGCACGAGGTGGATATCAGAATCACCGTTAGTGATGAAACGCTTCACGCCATTCAGGCGCCAGCAGTTCTCCTTCTCATCGAAGGTAGCCTTCAGCATCACGCGCTGCAGGTCAGAACCGGCATCGGGCTCAGTGAGGTCCATTGACATGCCTTCGCCAGCACAAACGCGGGGAATGAACTGCTGGCGCTGCTCCTCTGAACCGAACTCATAGAGCGTATCGATACAGCTCTGCAGCGACCAGATGTTCTGGAAACCGGCATCGGCAGCCGAAATCATCTCGCTGAGCATGGAGAACACAGCGTTAGGCAGGTTCAGACCGCCGTAACGGCGAGGCATACTTACACCCCACAGACCAGCCTTGCGGGTGGCATCGAGGTTCTCGTAAGTCTTAGAGGCGTAGATCATGCGGCCGTTCTCGAGGTGCGGACCTTCCAGGTCAACGTCCTCAGCGTTGGGCGCAATGATGTTGGCAGCCACGTCGCCGGTGATGTCGAGAATCTGCTTGTAGTTCTCGATGGCATCGCCCAGGTCAACGGGAGCATAGTCGTATTCTTTCGCATCAGCGAAACCTTTTTCCTTCAGCTCAACGATACGAGCCATCAGGGGGTGGTTCAAGTAGAACCCGATCTCAGGATGATCGCTATAATAGTTTGCCATAATTTCTTATTTGTTTTCTTGATTCTTCTTATGAATTCTTCCTCCTATTCTTGCGCCTCCAACACCACCGCACACAAATGCACAGAGGTTAACTAATGCTGCAAGTTCATAGTTGCCTTTCGTGTGAAAGAAATAGGATAGGCCGAGCAGTGCAATGGCACAAATTATGAGTAAATAATCCAATGCTTTCATCTTACTTCTTTAGAAAATCAGGATTAATGATCCAAGTGAAAATGGATACCCCCACACATATAATGATGACATCAACCACTCTGGCGAGTACGACATTGTACTGGACAATGTTGTAAGCAGGAAGCATGTTCCAAATAATGATGAAAGCCAGCCAACCTATAAGGACAACAATTATCTTGGTCTTGGTGGTCATTTTACTTCGAGTTCTGCTTATAATACTTAATCAGCTTGGGTACAACTTCTTCCACCGTACCAACGATGACATAGTCGGCAATCTTGTTGATGGGGGCATCGGGGTCAGAGTTGACGCTGATGATGATGCCAGAGTCCTGCATACCGGCGATGTGCTGAATCTGTCCGGAGATACCGCAGGCAATATACACCTTTGGATGAACGGTAACACCTGTCTGGCCAATCTGACGGTCGTGATCCAACCATCCGGCATCTACAGCAGCGCGGCTTCCGCCTACCTCACCATGAAGCACCTTGGCCAATTGGAACAACTGGTCGAAACCTTCCTTCGAACCAACGCCATAACCGCCGGCAACCACGATGGGCGCACCCTTCAGGTTGTGCTTGGCAGCCTGTACGTGGTGGTCGAGCACCTTTACCACGCCGGCAACAGCCATATCCACATATTTGGCAACCTCGGGATAAACCACTACCTTCTTGCATTCGCCGTCGTAGATAGCCTTCTGCATCACGCCTGAGCGTACGGTAGCCATCTGGGGACGATGCTCGGGATTCACGATCGTTGCCACGATGTTACCACCGAAGGCGGGACGAATCTGATAGAGCAGGTTGTCAAACACCTTGTTGTTCTTCTTGTCCTCGTAGGAACCGATTTCCAGTTCGGTGCAGTCGGCTGTCAGTCCGCTGGTCAGCGAAGAGCTTACGCGGGGACCGAGGTCACGGCCAATCACCGTGGCACCCATCAGACAGATCTGCGGCTGCTCCTCCTTGAAGAGGTTGACGATAATATCGGTGTGGGGAGCCGATGTGTAAGGGAAAAGTCCTTCGCCGTCGAAAACAAACAGTTTGTCAACGCCGTAGGGCAGAATCTGATCCTCCACCTTGCCCTTGATGTCCGTGCCGATGACTACGGCATGGAGTTCCACATTCAATTGATTGGCCAACTTGCGGCCCTTGGTCAACAGTTCCTGAGAAACCTCCTGAACCTGTGTACCTTCAATCTCGCAATATACAAATACGTTGTTCATAATTCTTCGAATTATAGATTTCTGTCGCGACTCAGCCATTCAAGCAAGCTTGATGGCGTTCGCTGCTCCAGAAATTCATGTTAGCCAATAATCTTTTCTTCGAGTAATTCCTTAATCATACCCTCCACGTCGGCATCGCTGGCGGTGAGCGTCTTCGACTCCTTGGCCTGGAACACAATGTTCTTCACGGCCTTTACCTTCGTGGGCGAACCGGCCAGACCGCACTGGTTGGCATCACCGTCAACATCGGCCACCGACCACTGGTTGAGTGTCAGATAGGGGCGCTCCTCGTAAAGTTTGTCGTAGGGCGTACCATCGGCAGGCCGCTCCATCGGACAAGTGGCGCGCTTGTATTTCATCACGAGCTTGGCGTTCTGCGGACGACAGGGGGCAGCACTTCCGTTCACCGTGATGACTACGGGCAGCGGAGCCTCAACAGTCTCTACACCACCGTCGATGACGCGGCGAATCAGTGCTTTGCCATCTTCCACCTTCAGAATCTCTTCTGCGTAGGTCACTTGGTTCAGTCCCAACTTCTGGGCCACCTGCGGACCTACCTGTGCGGTATCACCATCGATAGCCTGACGACCACCAATCACGATATCTACATCGCCAATCTTCTTGATGGCCGTGGCCAGTGCATAACTGGTGGCCAGCGTATCGGCACCAGCGAACAGACGGTCAGTCAGCAACCAACCCGTATCGGCACCACGATACAGTCCTTGACGAATAATCTCACCAGCACGTGGAGGACCCATCGTGAGGATTCCTACTGTAGAGCCCGGATGCTGCTCCTTCAAACGAAGAGCCTGCTCCAAGGCGTTCAAATCTTCAGGATTGAAGATAGCGGGTAAGGCAGCACGGTTGACAGTTCCTTCGGCTGTCATGGCATCTTTACCCACATTTCTTGTGTCTGGCACTTGCTTAGCAAGTACTACGATTTTTAAACTCATAAAATATAAAAATAATAATGTATTATCCTTTTGTTTTTAAAAACGGTGCAAAGGTACATTATTTTCATCATTTGACAAAACAAAATGCACAAAAACGTCTTCTTTGTGCACAAATCATTCTTTTTGTGCAACGAAAGCAGTACTTCCTTCCCATCCTCTCATCGCCTTTTCTGACTGCTGTATGACAATGAAATAGTGCAGAAGCGTTGCCCAAATTGTGCAAGACCTTTGCACTAAGTGTGCAAGGTATCTGCACAAAGTGTGCAAAGCCTTTGCACTAAGTGTGCAACGCGTGGACTCTGGTCGCGCCACACGCTGGCATAAATTGTGCTTGATTTCCGCACTGAGCGTGCCCATAAAAAATACCTAAAAATAGAAGATTGTTTTGCGGTTTCGGAATAAAATCCGTATCTTTGCCCTCCCATAGGGTAACCACAACGGTGATGATAGACAGACCAACAGTAGATCGGATTATGGATGCTGCGAACATTGTGGACGTAGTGTCGGAATTCGTAACACTCAGAAAGAGTGGTGCGAACTACAAGGGTCTGTGCCCATTCCATAACGAGCGCACGCCTTCGTTCTACGTGTCGCCAGCCCGAAATATCTGCAAATGTTTCTCTTGTGGCAAGGGAGGTACGCCGGTGAGCTTCCTGATGGAGCACGAGCAGATGACCTACCCAGAAGCATTGCGCTGGTTGGCCAAGAAATACAACATCGAAATCCAGGAACGCGAACTCAGTCAGGAAGAGAAAGATGCTGAAAGTAAGCGTGAGTCGATGTTTATTGTAAACGAGTGGGCAGCCAGTTATTTCGAGGATATCCTGCACAACCATGTGGATGGTGTGGCCATCGGCATGCAGTATTTCCGCAGCCGTGGCATTCGTGATGACATCATCCGTAAATTCCGGTTGGGCTTCGACTTGCCTGACCGTTTCGCTTTACCAAAAGAAGCGAAGAGAAAAGGCTATCAGAAGGAGTTCTTGCTGTCAACAGGATTGTGCTATGAACGAGAAAACCGAGGAACCGAGGCTTCAGAGGAGCGGGAGAACGAGAATCGTAGCACACAGGGCTCTCTGGTCGATCGTTTCGCTGGGCGGGTGATCTTTCCATGGATTGGCATCAGTGGAAAAGTGGTGGCTTTTGGCGGTCGTAAACTCGATCAGGCCACAAAGGGGGTGCAGCAGAAATATGTGAACTCGCCCGATAGCGAGATCTATCACAAGGAGCAGAACCTGTATGGCATCTATCAGGCGAAGAAAGCCATTGCACAGCTCAATTGTGTGTATATGGTGGAAGGATATACTGACGTGATCTCCATGCACCAGTGTGGAATAGAGAACGTGGTGGCCAACAGTGGTACAGCCCTGAGCAACCATCAAATACGGATGTTGCGCCGTTTCACCACGAATATCGTACTTCTCTATGATGGAGATGAGGCTGGTATCCATGCGGCGATGCGCGGTACGGATATGTTACTGGCAGAAGGCATGAACATCAAGGTGCTGCTGTTGCCTGATGGGGATGATCCCGACAGTTTCGCCCGCAAACATACCGCAGCCGACTTCAAGAAGTATATTGAAGAACACCAGACCGATTTCATCCAGTTTAAGAGTGATGTGCTGCTTCGGGGGGTGACTGATCCCATCAAACGCTCGGAGGCCATCAATAGCATTGTCAAGAGTGTGAGCGTAATCCCCGACCAGATCGTGCGGGCCACCTATATTGCCGACTGTGCACATCGCCTGGGTATCAATGAGGCTACCCTGATCTCCACCATGAATAAAATGATCAGGGGAGAGAAAGAGGAAAACAGGAAACGGGAGGAGAGACAGCGTGAAGGAGCGCAAGGAACGGCTGTGAGCGTGGAGAATGTCGGATCGCCTACTCAATCTTCCATACAACGAACGCAGACCTCCATTCACCAGTCGTCCACCAGCACCAGTGTGGAGGATCTCCTCATCCGTATGGTGATCCGATACGGTGAACAGGTAATCTACCGGGATGTGGTGACGGATGATGGGGGCACTGTCAACCTCACCGTAGCACAATATGTAAGCATCGATCTTGGTGCCGACGACCTGCATTTTACACATCCGTTATACAATAGGATCTTGGAAGAAGCTGTGGCCCACTCTGGAGAAGAGGACTTCAAGGCATCAGACTTCTTCTCCCGTCATCACGACGTGGCTGTCAGTCAGCTGGCTGTTGACATGCTGATTGATCGCGTTCAGCTGAGTAAGAGCTTACAGATGACTGTCGATGAGGAGTCGCTAAGAAACGAAGTGGAACATTTGGTGCTGGATTTCCGTCTCGACTATGTGAAGGCTCACCTTCGTACCCTCCGCACACAGATAGCACAGTCGGACAGTAACTCCGAACAGTGGTCGCAGTTGTGTATGGATATGAAGAAGATGATGGATCTGAGGAACGCGATGGCCAAGAAATTAGGAATGGATATAATCATTTGACCCAAAGGGTCGCTCAAAAGAAGGAAGGATATGTATTACGTACAAAAGACACTGGAGATTTCCTCCGCACACCGACTTGATCTTGACTATGAGAGCAAGTGTACGCATTTGCACGGGCATAACTGGAAAATTACTGTCTATTGCAAGGCACGCGAACTGGATAAGAACGGGATGGTGGTGGATTTTGCGATGATTAAACGACGCATCAAGAAAGTGCTCGACCATCAGGTACTGAACGAAGTGCTGCCGTTCAATCCCACTGCCGAGAATATCGCGCGCTGGTGTACTGAACAAGTGCCGCATTGCTACAAAACTGTGGTACAGGAGAGTGATGGGAATGTGGCTGCCTATGAAGTAGAGGAGGTGTGATGTATCGTGTGAATGAAATATTCTATTCGCTGCAGGGAGAGGGCAGGAATACAGGACGCGCTGCCGTCTTCGTGCGTTTTGCGGGTTGCAACCTGCGATGTCCCTTTTGCGATACCTCTTTTGAAGATTACCATGAGATGACAGCCGAAGATATTTTTCAAGTTGTACAAGAGTACCCGTCACATTTCTTAATTCTTACAGGAGGAGAGCCTACGTTGCAGGTTGATGAGTCTTTCGTGGATCTGTTTCATGCCGCTGGCTACGAAGTGGCCATGGAAAGCAATGGCACGTTTGCGCCTCCCAAGAACCTCGACTGGCTGACACTTTCACCCAAAGGCCATCTGGCGGTGGATAGATGTAATGAACTGAAGCTGGTATTCGAAGGTAACGGAAAAGAACAGCTGCAGCGAATAGAAGCGTATAAGGAGAAAGTGTATGCCGACTATTACTGTCTGCAGCCTTGTGACACAGGAAACGACGCTCGCAACCAGCAGCTGACAGTCCAGTGCGTTGACTATATCCTGCAGCATCCGCAATGGCACCTTTCGTTACAGACACATAAACTGGCACATTTTAAATAAGATGATTTATGTCCATTGGCTCCTCCTTACCGTCTATGTCTTGGCGGTGGTCGGCACCATGATCAGGGTGCTGATGGATAACCGTCAGCCTGCCAAGACCATGGCGTGGATGCTGGTGCTGATGTTCCTTCCACTTGTGGGAATCATTCTCTATTTCTTCTTTGGACAGAATACGAGGAAGGAACGACTGATTTCCCAGCAGAGTCTCGACCAGCTCACCAAAAGATCAATGCTGGAGTTCGCAGAGCAGAAAGACCTGATGCTACCCGTTCAACATGAGATGTTGATCAAATTCTTCGCCAGTCAGAACTGGGCTCTTCCTTTCAAAGATAATCTCGTGGATGTCTATACCGACGGCTATCAGTTCTTCCACGCATTGTTGCAGGCAATAGCTCAGGCGCGTCGTCATATCCACTTAGACTCCTATATCTTCAACGATGATGAACTGGGTAATCTGTTGGCTGATGCCTTAATCGCTAAAGCTGGTCAAGGGGTGGAGGTGCGCGTGATCTACGACGATGTAGGATGTTGGGAGGTGAAAGGCACCTTTTTTGAGCGCATGCGCGATGCTGGTATTGAGGTGCATGGATTCATGCCTGTGAAATTCCCGGCATTCACCAGTAAGGTGAACTACCGTAATCACCGAAAACTATGTGTGATTGACGGTGAGGTAGGCTTTATCGGTGGCATGAATATCGCAACAAGATACGTGAAGGGGCGCGAGGTCGGAAAGAAGAAAAAGAATCAAGAACCGCAGCGCCGACCGTGGCGTGACACACATCTGCGTATCCGGGGTGGGGCGGTATATGGTATTCAGCGTGCATTCTTGGTTGACTGGTATTTCGTGGATCGTACCTTGATTACCAACCGGCGCTATTACCCCGAGATGGACAGGCTCCATAGAAACAACTGTTTGGTGCAGATTGTCACAAGCAGTCCGATATCCCAATGGCCCGACATGATGCAAGGGTATGTGCGCATCTTGTTGGAAGCCAAGCAATATGTCTATATCGAGACACCTTATTTCCTACCGACAGAACCTGTCCTCTTGGCCATGCGCACTGCTGCGCTGACGGGTATTGACGTTCGTGTGATGATTCCTTATAAGACAGATGCCAAGCTTGTGGAGGGGGCAAGTCGTAGCTACGTCCACGAGATCGTGAGTGCGGGCGTGAAAGTATATCTTTACCAGAAAGGCTTTAACCATTCAAAACTGTTGGTAAGCGATGACTCTCTGTGCACAGTGGGATCTGCCAATGTGGATTTCCGTAGCTTCGAGAATAATTTCGAGGGAAACGCTTTTATCTATGATAGCGCCATGGCCTTGCGAATCAAGGAGGTGTTCATGAATGATGTTGCTAACAGTGTGCTCCTTGATGATGTGGAGAATCTGAACCACCGTCCTTTCTATCAACGACTGTGGGAGTCGTTGGTTCGATTGCTCTCACCACTATTATAAAGTGAGAGGTGAGAAGTGAGAACTGAGAGGTATGATTACCTTCAAGAATTGGCCTTAGCGCTTGTTCCTGGGTGTAATCATACCTCTCAGTTCTCACTTCTCACTTCTCAGTTCTCACCTCTCACCTCCTACCTCTGGCAACGGATGTTTCGGATTCTCTTTGGCACCCATCTCAAGAAGTTTGCGGGCAGGAACTAACAGACTCTGATTCCCTTTCAGCTTTAGATCGGCATAGTCATAGGCCGACTGTAGCTTTTTCATCTTCTCACCCACTTCATCGAATCGTTCCATAAAATCGCCAACGCGGTCGAGCAGGGTATTGGCCAGACCATATACCTTTTCCTGATTCTCTGCTTGCCGTTGTTGGGTCCACGTGATTTGAAGCATGCGTAATACGGCAAACAAGTTCTGTTCTCCAGTGATGAAGATTTTTTTATCGAATGCATAGTTCCAAAGCTGGGTGTCGGCAGAGACAGCTAACTGCATCGCAGCCTCTTGGGGAACGAACATGATCATGAAGTCGAGGGTCTCCCTCCCCTCCATGGAGTAACGGCAGTATTGCTTGTCGGCCAGTTCGTTGACATGCTTTCGTACGCTCTTACAGTGCTCTTCCAAGAAATTCTTGCGTTCCTCATCAGTCTGGGCATTCACATATCCGATGAAGGCGGTGAGTGATGCTTTTGCATCAATGATCACGTCTTTCTTGTCTGGATAGTGCAGCACGACATCTGGGCGCATCATATCGTTGGTGTCATCATTACGGATTACCTTCCCCTTGGCATCGCGCATCACATACTGCACATCGTATTCCAACCCTTTGGTAAACCCGAACTTGTCCAACAGATCGTTCAGCTTCATCTCCCCGAAGTCACCTTGCACCTTTGGACCAGTCTGCAAAGCACGTGAGAGTTTCTCTGCCTCAGCACCTAAAGAGGTGGTGGCGTTGAGCATCGTTTTCAGCTGTTCGCTCAATGCCGAGGTGCTCCGTGTAAACGATTCCTTGTTATCGTCCATCGATTTCCTCATCTCACTCATCACTGCCTGTAGGGGGGCGATGATGGCACCCAACTGACTCTGATTGGTCTTGTCCAGTTCCTCCGAACGTTGCCGCAGCAACTGTTCCGTAGCATTCTTCAACTGTTCCTGAACCAACGTTAGTCGTTGGCTGAATTGCTCGTCCGCCCGCTTTCGGTCTTCTTCCGCATGTTCCCGCAGGTTCAGCACCTGTAGCTCATGTTGCTCCTTGAGATAGTCAATCTGATGGGCATGCTGGGTCTTCATCTCCTCGATTTGTTGCTTTTGCTTCTCTTGGAGGTCGTCTATCTGTTTGCTGAGCATGGAGAGTTCGCTGGTCTTGGCAGCCAGTTCCATGGCAAGCTGGTTCTTTTCTGTGATGATGGGTGCTGCTCTTCTTTGTCCGATGAAGAACAGCACGATGGCCCCGATGAGGAGTCCGACGATGAATAAGAGTATTTCAATCATGTGGAAATAATTTATTGATTGTAATTTGTTGGGGTGAATGGATGGGCCATGTCCTTATGGCGGATCGATCTGGGTGGTAGGCCAGTTTACGAGGAACAACTTGTCGGTAGCTCGTGTAAAGGCTGTATAGAGCCAATGGATATAATCAGGTGTGAGCATGTCGTCCGTCATATATCCTTGATCGAGATAGACGTGTGACCACTGGCCGCCTTGTGCCTTATGGCAGGTTACGGCATAGGAATATTTGATTTGGATGGCGTTGTAGTAGTCATCTTCTTTGATGTGTTTGACGCGTTCCCTTTTGGTGGGGATGTCGGCATAGTCGGCCATTATCTCGTTGAAGAGTTGCTCGTTCTGTTCCGTAGTGAGTGCCGGTGCCTCGGTGTTCAGGCTGTCTAAGATGACGGTCGTCTGTAGTTCATAACCGTCATAGTCGGGGAATAGCAGGAGCACATCGGCGAAATGGAACCCATAGAGTTCTCTGGTATTACGTACTTTTACCACTTGTGCCCTGTCGCCGTTGGCAAGGAAGCTGAGATCTTGCGATTTCTCTTTTTTCACCCAGTGATAGTTGTTCTTCACGATCATGAGCAGGTCGCCAGTACAAAGCTCCTCTTCTCTGTCGAGGATACTGTTCCGGATACCGTTGTTGTAAATGTTAGCTCGTTTGTTACTACGTGTGATCACAATGGTCTCATCGATACCTACCTGTGAGTAAGAGGTGCTCAGCTGTTCAATCAGTTCATTGCCAGGTACCACTTGGATGTCTGCAAAACCATGGAAACGGATGCGGGGCAGTTGGGTGAGGGCATCGTGGATGATCATCTGTCGGATGACAGTGGCGTTGTATAGGATTCCGCTCTGCTCACTTTGCCGGAGCACTTCGTTCAGGTCACATTCATACACCTTTAATCCGTATCGTCTCATCTCTTCTGCCATCAGGGCTGGTGCCTCCTCTTCTCCGATAGGAGGCAACTGCGCTTTGTCGCCGATGAGCACCATACGACAGTTCCTGCCGCTATAGACGTATCGTACCAGGTCGTCGAGAAGATGACCGCTGCCGAACATGTGATCACTGCCTGCATTCCCTGTTCCATTGGCAATCATCGAAGCCTCATCCACAAAGAATAAGGTGTCGGTACGTAGGTTGTCATTCAGGTTGAAACCAGACCAGTCGCCGGTAAATGCTTTCTGACGGTAGATCATCCTGTGGATGGTAAAGGCTTTGGATCCGCTGTTCTGTGCGAACACCTTGGCCGCCCTGCCGGTCGGAGCCATCAGTACCACCTTTAGCTTCAGTTGTAGGAGAGTGCGCACGATGGCACTGGCTAAGGTGGTCTTTCCCGTTCCTGCTGAGCCACGCATGATCATTACAGCACCCGTTTGGTTTATGCTTGACTGACTGTCGGAGAAGAATCTACAGAACGTTTCCATCGCCTTGTCCTGCTCGTAAGTAGGTTCAAAGCGAAAGGCTTGTCTGATATGGTAAAGTAGTTCCGAGCTCAGGCTTGATCCGTATGGTCGTGTCTCGTTCATTTTCCGCAAAGGTACGAATAAGTGAGCAAAAAGCCAAATAATTTTGTGCTTTTCCGAACGGAAGTATCTTCGGCAGAGCCAAAGGTACGAAGAAGTGGGCGAAAAACAAAATAAAAACCATATTTTATATCATTTGTTTTGTGTTCTCGAAAGATTTCCGTAACTTCGCGGTCAAATTATTATAATGTAAGATGAGCATCGATTCCAAGATATCTGTTTCTAACGATACCAACATTCCCAAGCCGATACGACGTCCCCGTCTGACTATACGAATAGGACAGGGCTCCTTGTCTTTTGCCGCCCCCGATGCCACCGCAGTCGGTCAGGTGCGCTATCTCCCCTATACAGTGAGGAGTGGCGTGAGTATGGCTGCCAACCTAAGGGAGGCCTTTAAGACGGAAGATATGTTGAATGAAGGGTGGACACGAGTACAGGTCATGGTTGATACGCCGACGGTCATGGTGCCCTTGGAGGATTTCTACGAGCAGGATGAAGCAAGGAACAGTCTTTTCTACCACCATGCCATCACCGGGCATGAGCACGATGTGGTGCTGTCGTCGGTGCTTCCATCGTTGAATGCCGCCGTCCTTTATGCGATGAACAAGGATCTGAAAATGGTGCTGGATGATCATTTTGAGGATATCCGTTTTATGACCGTTTCGCAGCCTGTGTGGAGTCATTTACATCGTAGGAGTTTCACGGGAGCACGCAGGAAACTGTACGGCTATTTTCACGATAAGAGTATGGAGGTGTTTGCTTTCCAGCAAAACCGTTTCCGCTTCTGTAACCGTTATAGCGTAACAACAGCTCCCGATGCAGTGTTCTTCCTGCTGGCAGTATGGCAGCAACTGGGAATGGACACGCAAAAGGATGAGTTGCATGTTGTGGGAACCCTTCCCGATAAAGATACCTTTTTAACAGAGATTCGTAAGTTCTTACAGAATGCGTATGTCATCAATCCAGTGGCAGACTATAATCGTGCGCCTGTCACGGCCATCAAGGACATCCCCTATGACCTATGTGCTTTGATGATGAGGAGTTGAAGAGAAAGGATCAGAAGATGAGGATTATCACGGGAGAGTATAAAGGAAGGCAGTTTGATGTGCCTCGATCCTTCAAGGCGAGACCAACAACCGACTTTGCCAAAGAGAATATCTTCAATGTACTGAAAGGGTACATGGATTTTGAAGATGCGACAGCACTTGACCTTTTCTCAGGAACGGGCAGTATCTCGTTAGAGCTGGTTTCACGTGGCTGTCAGCAAGTGGTGAGTGTGGAGGCAGATCGCGATCATCATGCTTTCATCAAGCAATGTTTGAAGAAATTAGGGACAGACCGTTGCGTTGCCTTGCGGGGTGATGTGTTCCGTTTTATCAAAGGTTGCCGGCAGCAGTTTGATTTTATCTTTGCCGATCCCCCTTATGCCCTCAAGGAACTGCCCACCATTCCCGATCTTATTTTCGAAAAACAAATGCTCAAAGACGATGGCGTTTTCGTCTTTGAGCATGGAAAGGATTATGACTTTTCCCAACATCCCCACTTTGTGGAGCATCGAAGCTACGGAAGTGTGAACTTCTCACTTTTCACTTCACACTTGTCACTTTAAAAGATCATTTTCTCCAGCCAATAGCAGAACATGCCGCAAAGGTATCCTACGAAGGCGATCCAGGTGATCTTCTTCATATACCAGCCGAAGGTGATCTTCTCTAAGCCCATCACTACCACACCAGCGGCACTGCCAATGATCAGCATCGAACCACCAACACCAGCACAGTAGGCTAATAACTGCCAGAAGATTCCGTCAACAGCCATGTCGCCCGTAGCGGCAACAGGGTACATGCCCATGGCGCCAGCCACTAACGGTACATTGTCAACAATCGATGACAGTACGCCGATAATACCTGTTACCAAGTAGTGATTACCTCCGGATACATTATCGAGCCAGCTGCCTAAAGCGGTAAGTACACCCACATGCTCCAGACAAGCCACGGCCATCAGGATACCCAGGAAGAACATGATGGTTGAGAGATCGATGCGAGACAACAGGTCGGTGACACGTTTGGCCATCGTGTCCTCCTCATTCTCGCGATGCACGCTGCGATGGAAAATCTCCGTCACGGTCCAGAGGACACCCAACACCAACAGGATACCCATGAACGGAGGCAGGTTGGTGAGGTAACGGAACACCGGTACGAAGCAGAGACCGCCCACGCCTAACCAGAAGATGGTGTCGCGCTGGGCTGTAGTGAACATACTCACCTGTGCCTTGGGCAGGTTTTGTTCCTTGTCGAACTTCCCATTCAGATGGAGTTGAAGAATGAATGCCGGTACCAGCATGGATACCAGGGATGGCAGGAATATTTCTGTGATAACACCCTGTGTGGTGATCACGCCCTTGATCCAAAGCATGATGGTGGTTACGTCGCCAATGGGAGAGAAGGCTCCTCCGCTATTGGCAGAGATGATCACCAAGGCGGCATAGATCAGACGTTCTTTGCGTTCCTGTACCAGTTTGCGTAACACCATGATCATCACGATGGAAGTGGTGAGGTTGTCGAGGATGGCCGACAGGAAGAAGGTCATGAAAGCGATGCGCCACAGCAGTTTCCGTTTGGAGCGTGTCTTGATGGTGTCGCGGACGAAATTGAAACCGCCGTTGGCATCCACAATCTCCACGATGGTCATGGCACCCATCAGGAAGAACAGGGTTTCTGCCGTGTCGCCTAAGCTCATCTTGATTCTCTCGCTCACCTGCGAGAAAACATCACCGCCGGTGATATAGCTCTCGGGCGACATCATGAACAAGGTCCAGCACACCACACACATCAGCAGGGCGATAGCGGCCTTGTTGATTTCTAATACGCTCTCGGTGGCAATGCAGGCATAGCCAATCACGAAAGCGATAATAATACATAGAGTAAGCGTTGTCATTTCAGATACTGTTTTGTTATTACTTCTTGCAAAGGTACGAATAAGTGAGCGAAAAACCAAAAGAATTTTGTGCTTTTCCATACGAGAGTACTTTCGCACAGCCAGAGGTAAGCAATTTCTTCAAGATAACGCATGTTTCTCAAGAAAAAGTTGTACCTTTGCCATCAGAATCAATCATCTACTTAAAACTATATGGAATCAAACAAATATTTTTTTGCCGTTGACCTTGGTGCCACCAGTGGAAGAACGATCTTGGGTACTTTGAAAGAAGGAAGGGTGGAACTGGAGGAAGTTACCCGGTTCCCGAACAATCTGATACAGCAGGGCGGACATTTCTACTGGGATATCTACGCTTTGTATTTCGAGATGATCCGCGGACTGAAGACCGTGGCTCAACGACAAGTGAAGATAACCAGCATCGGTATCGACACATGGGGTGTTGATTTCGTCATGATCGGCGACGACGGGGCTATTCTCCGTAACCCTCGTGCCTACCGTGATACGATTACGTTCGAGGCCATGGACGACTATTTGCAACATGTCGTCACGAAGGAGGATGTGTATGGTATTACCGGTATTCAGTTCATGTATTTTAATAGTCTGTTCCAGCTTTATGCCATGCGAAAAGAAGGGAACAGTGCCTTGGCACATGCTGCGAAGATATTGTTCGTGCCCGATGCCTTGGGATGGATGCTTACGGGAAAAGAAGTATGCGAATATACCATTGCTTCCACTTCTCAGCTGCTCAACCCGCGTACAAAACAGTTGGATGAGCGTCTGTTAAATAGCATAGGTCTGAAACGCGACCTCTTCGGACAGATGGTACAGCCTGGTACCTGCATCGGAACACTGTCGCAGGAGGTGCAGCGGATGACTGGATTAGGTGCTGTTCCGGTGATTGCCGTGGCGGGGCATGACACAGCCTCTGCTGTTGCCGCCGTACCAGCCCGTAACGAACGATTCGCCTACTTGTCGAGCGGAACCTGGAGTCTGATGGGAATCGAGACGAAGGAGGCGGTGATCAATGACCGCAGCTATGAGCTGAACTTCACCAACGAAGGGGGAGTAGATGGTACTACCCGGTTCCTGAAGAATATATGTGGCATGTGGCTCTATGAGCGATGCCGCAAGGAATGGCCCGAAGAAGTGCAACGGATGTCGCATCCCGAGCTGCAGGGATCGGCGATGACTGTAGAACCGTTCCGTTCGATCATCAATCCCGATGATCCCGTTTTCGCCAATCCTGCCTCTATGATCGGGGCTATCCGACAGTACTGTCAGGATACGCAGCAGACGGTGCCGCAGACCCCTTCAGAGATATGTCGCTGTATCTTCGAGTCGTTAGCTCTGCGTTACCGTCAGGTGTTCGGTTGGCTGCGGGAGTTCTCGGATGATGATTTGGACGTGCTGCACATCATAGGCGGAGGTTCGCTCAACAAGTTCTTGAATCAGTTCACCGCAGATGCGCTCGGTGTGAAGGTACTGGCTGGTCCTCAAGAGTGTACGGCTTTGGGTAACATCATGTTACAGGCCAAGGCTTCGGGCGATGTCGGAGATATCTGGCAAATGCGGCGCATGATTGCCGACAGTGTAGAGATGGAATCCTTTATGCCAGTGGCTGATCGCTCATTATGGGATCGTGCCTTTGCCCGCTATCTTGAGATATGCAGATAATAGTCGAAATATCGAAATATCGAAATATCGATATACCGAAATAGCGATATAACGATATAACGATATACCGAAATAACGAAAATTAAAACAACTAAAACAATATCATTATGACAAAACCATTAGTAGAGACCAAGGCACGGGTGGGCGTGTTCTCCATCGCATTGGGAGCATACCTGCCACAATTCCCGCAACTCGTACCAGAGTTCGAAGCACAGTATGAGGCTTTCAAGAAGACACTGCCCGAAACGGTAGAGATCATCGACGGTGGTATGGTCACCACCAAGGAGATGGCACAGACAGCGGGTGATCGGTTCCGTGCTGCTGATGTGGATCTCGTGATCCTCCAGCTTCTCACCTATTGTACCTCTTATAATATGTTGCCTGCTGTGCGTGACCTTGATGTGCCAGTTGTCTTGGTGAACGTGCAGAAAAAGAAAGCACCCGACTATCCCAATACGGATATCCCCACATGGCTTGGTGAATTGTATGCCTGTGGTGCCGTTGGCGAGATGGTGGCCGACTTGGAGCGAGCAGGCAAGCGCCATGCGGTGATCACAGGAGTCGTGGAAGGAGGTGATCCGCAAGTTCAAGCGGAGATTGAGGACTGGTGTCGTGCAGCACAAGTGCGCCGCCGCTTCCGTGATACGAATATCGCACAGATCGGTCGTCCCTACCCAGGAATGATGGACCTCTATATCGATGAGACGAATCTCTACCATCGTATGTGGGTTTATACCAAGCAGTTCGATTGGGAGAAGATGTGGGCCATCGCAGATCATGTGGACGACGAGGAGGCTATCCGTGCCAAGGCACAGGATATTCTCGATACTTTCGACATCGAGGGTGGCGGCACTATCGAGAAGGTGTGGGACATGGCCCGCTATGTCGTGGCTTTCGAACAGTGGGTGAAGGATGAGCAGTTAGGAATGATCGCCTCCCACTACGATGGCTTTGCCAAGGGTGTTGCCGGTAAGCTTGACTCGATGCTCATTCCCGCTTTCTCAATGCTTATCAAACAGCACACAGCCTGCGCCGTGGAGGGTGACATGAAGGTGGCCATGGCGATGAGTATCCTCAAGACGATCTCTGGAACGGGAACGCTCTCTGAGATGTATAGCATCGACTTCAATGAGGATATCTGCATCATCGGGCATTCTGGTTCTGGCGACTTCGATATCTCCCAGGCACGGAAACCCACCATGAAGATTGTTCCTGTGTTCCACGGCAAGGCTGGCGGTGGCTATCTCACCCAGTTCTATCCTCCCACTGGTCCGGTTACTTATCTTGCTATCACACAGGACCGCAACGGTGTGTTTAAGTTCGTGGTAGCAGAGGGTGTGAATGAAGATGGTCCGATCTTCACTTTCGGTGATACCAATATGCGTACACGTTTCTCCATCGGAGCCCGGGAGTTCTGTAACCGTTGGAGCGAAGCTGGTCCCACCCACCACATGGCAGCTGCCGTCGGACACCATATCGATACCATCCTGAAGGTGGCAAAGATCTTTAACATCGAGTGCGAGGTGGTGTGCAGATAGAGATTGGATTGTCGAATAGTCGAAATAAAAAAACAACAAAATGGCTAATAGTGGAAGTTTAAAGAGCACGATAGCGGTGTCTCTTACCAATTACCTCGATGCAGGTGCTATTGTGGCAGGTGCCAGCGGACTCACCTTGTGGCAGAACTACTTGGGTCTGTCGGAGGTGCATTTAGGATGGCTCAACTTTATCAGTGCTAATTGTCTCGGAGCTGCCATCGGTGCCATCATCGGCGGGTTCCTTGCAGACAAATACGGTCGTAAGTTTATCTTTACGTATAACCTCTTGGTGTATATGCTCGGTGTGCTCACCGTGATGTGTGCCATGAATTTCCCCATGCTGCTTTGCGGATTTCTGATCACGGGTATTTCCGTCGGCGTGGGTGTGCCGGCATCATGGACGTATATCTCCGAGAGCTCGGAGGTGAACAACCGAGGACGGAATATCTGTATCTCACAGATGTCGTGGGGCATCGGTCCCATGGTGATCCTTCTTTTCGGTATGCTTTTCGCTCCCGGCGGTTATCTGTTTGGATGGGTAGAGGGCTTGGCGCATGCTTTGGCTGGTGATGCCCTTCCGGTAGAGGCTGTCAACGTGTTTAGTTCGCGTGTGGTATTCTGTTCCCTCTTCATTGTGGCCTTCATCGCCTGGAACCTGCAGCGCGGACTTCAGGAGAGTACGGAGTTTGAGGCTGCGAAGGCAACAGAGAAGAAAGCCGGACTGATTGATAACATCCGGGTGCTGTTCTCGAATAAGATCGCTGTGCGCACTGTCTGTTTCCTCGCTGTGATCTACCTCACATGGAACCTCGTGGCCTCGGTAATGGGATTCTTCCAGCCACATATCTATGAGACGGCAGGCGGTGTGAGTAACGAACAGGCGAACTGGATGAACTGTATCCAGTGGGCCATCATCGTAGGGGTGACATTCATCGTTTCGAAGCTGATCGATAAGACCAGCCATAAGGCCATTTATGTCTTCGGCTTGGTGGCCGCCATCTGTGCATGGCTTGTCATCGTCACGATCGGTGTGAACGGCATGGCGGGCTTATGGGCCTTTGCCATCCTGTGGGGTGTCCAAGGCGGTTCCTCGCCCCAGATCTTCTATGCCCTTTGGGGCAGTGAACTGTTCCCAGCGAAGTTCCGTGCCGGGGCGCAAGGACTGATGTTCTTCATTGTGCGTGGCCTGTCTGCCTTGTGGGGGTTGGTCTTCACCTATATCTATGGGGAGAACGGTGAAGGATTTACCCTTGCCGCCTATTGTATGATCACCCTCTTGCTCATCTCATTGGTAGTCGGTGTGATAGGCTGTCCGAACACCCGAGGTAAGTCATTAGCTGAGATTACAAGGGAGCGCTACGGCGACATCCAATAATTATCCTTGGTGCCCTCGGGCAGAACCAACGGCGATCCTCCTAAAAAAGTCCCGAAGAGCCTTGATGGCTCCTCGGGACTTTCCATATCCTAATGAGAAGAAGACCTTACAGCTTCTTTCTGAGCTTCTCGGCTTTCTCCTGAGCCTTCAAAGCCTTCTGCTGTGCCTTGGCGGCCTTCTCTTGTGCCTTGGCGGCCTTCATGGGGTCACCGCTGGCAACCTCGGCGGCTTTCTGTGCAGCTTTCTCGGCATCCTTCACGGCCTTTTCAGCATTCTTCTTGGCTTTCTCGGCATTCTGGATAGCCTTCTCGCGCTTCTCTGCCTCTTTCTGTTTCTTCTTAGCTTCCTTCTCTGCCTTCTTGGCTTCTTTCTCAGCCTTGGCCTGGGCTTTCAGGGCTTTCTGCTGCTCCTTGGCAGCTTTCTCCTGTGCCTTTGCCTGCTGGGCAGCGATGGCGGGATCAACTTGATCTCCTACTACAGCTTGTGCGTTGGCGCTGATGCTCAGACAGAACATCACGGCAATGGCCAACAGTCTAAATACATTCTTTTTCATACGCTTTATTGTTTAAAATAAATAAATTATCTTTGGTTGCCCTTCGGACAGAATCGAGCATTTCCTTCTTTAGTGCCCTTCGGGCAAAAATCCAACAAAATCTATCCAAAATCTATCATATCTATAAAAATCTATCAATTCTATATTTTGTAAGATTTTGATTAGATTTTGTAAAATTTGCCTTTCCCCGTAGGCGGCGATTTTCAATTCTCGCTGAAAGCGACCAAAAGAATATTTCTCGCCGAAGGCGACCCCAACCCCTCTATTCTATTTCGGCAGGTTAAACGCCTCGCTCATCTCCTTCATCTGTGCCTCGCTCATGCCCTCGGGTACAAAACCCATGCTGCGGGCATCGATGTAGATCTTGGCAGCCTTGGAGAGCACATCAATCTGATCGAAGGCATCCATCACATCCAGTCCCTGGGCAAACACACCGTGCTTCTCCCACAGCACCACATCGTAGTCGTCGAGTTCCTTCAGGGTGGCATCGGCCAGTTCAACACTTCCGGGAAGTTGGTAGGGGATGATACCCAAGCCTAATGGGCAGAATGCTTTGGTCTCTGGAATCATGCTCCACAGGATCTTCGTCAGCACATCCTTTCCCAAGAACTCACGGTTGTGACTCATGGCCACCAGTTCGATGGGGTGGGTGTGCACCGTGGCGTTGTAAGTACTGCCCTTCTCGATGAGGTGGTTGTGCACAGTCAGGTGACTGGGCAGTTCACTGGTGGGTTGCACCAGATTGTCGGCGATGATCACATACGAGGCACAGTCGTCCAAGATACGGATCACACTGCCGTTATCCATCGGCCATCGTGCGAGGTCGCGCATACGTTTCCCTGTTCCCTTGCAATAGAAATAGTTCCCTTTCAGCTTCGGTAGAGTCACGCCAATGGCCTTCACCTCACTGATGGCAGGCATCTGGCGGATCTCGTCGTCTATGAACTTCGTGATGTTTACAGTGATGTTACCGCCGTTTCTCTCGGCCCATCCGTTCTGCCACAGGTATCCTGCCACCTCAGCTATTTTCTCTATCTCCTGCTTCAGTGCAGGTCTTCCTTCTAAGATACTTTTCATGTCGTTCGATTAGTTGAATTTGTTTCTGTGATGCAAAGATAATGTTTTTTATTGATATATGTAAGCTTTCCCCCATTTTTTTTATTCCTTTTGGTAAAGGTTTCAGCCGTGCGCGCGGCAAGATTATTTCAATTCCATGGATTCATTATTTTAATCTGGGAGATTGCTCCGCCCCTTGCAGCCCCCATGCCGTCCGCCTGCCGTTTTCCCGTTTTCCCGTTTCGTCAAGCGTTTCCCGATCCGTTTGCCGGTGAGAAATTTAGTTATTATTTATAATATAATATATATACTTATATATATAATATTAATATTATATATATAAGTAAAGTTAGATGTCACGGTTATCATCACCATTCAAATCACATGACGAAACGGGAAAACGGGAAAACGGGAAAACGGCAAGCGGCGTCTCACAGTATTTCTGATCTCTCACAGAACACGGATATAATTCAGCGTGTTTACGGTTTCCCTCCTTATGGAAGGGCTTGGGTGGCCCTTGTCACGCACTCTTAACATATTTTAATCGGCAAACTCTTCCTTTTAATCAGTATTTTTTGTATATTTGCAGCATATTATTATTAGTACCAACCATTTATATAAGGATCGATCATGAAAACAATAGCAATGAAAACAAAAATGAACGCAAGTAGGGTTTTTCTGTTAACCTTCTGCTTATTGATGATGAGTTCGCTCAAGGCGGCGGAAGTCACGAAGTATGGCTTCTGGGTCGGTGGCGTGGAAGTAACCAGTGATAACTATACCAACATCACAAGCAGTGCCATTACAAGTGGCACGGTGAAGTACGTCCCAAGCACGAATACGCTAACGCTTACCAGCTGTACCATCAAGCGCACGGGTAATTATGAGCGTGCCATCGAGAACAACAGTTGTGAGGGGCTAATCGTGAAATTCGTGGGAACCAATAATCTCAGTTCAGTAAACGCTTCAGCCGTGCGTTTCGAAACTAAAGGAACGCTTGAGGTGGTTTCTGGAACCACGACTCTTTCAAGTGAGAACTATGAGGGCATTTATATGAAAGATGCTAGATTGACTATTATAGGTCCCGGACAATTGATTGTAAAATCCACCAAAGACTGTGCCATCGAAGGAAACTCAAACTCTGGTTTAGGACAGAATCAAATTATTTTTAAAGATGGGATAAGCGCAATAATCCATGGGATAAAAGGTGACCTCGTTGATGTGGATCCTTGGTTTAACGATTATCGAGGGTCAAATATCGAAGTGAGACTCAAGGCAACAGGGAATAGTTCTTACCCCAATTACGGTAACAATGTCTATCTTCAAAATGTCATAACAGATGATGATTATTATTATTCATCTTTGGATAAGGGGGGATATCCAGCTGTTGTTGAGCCAATAGATGAAATAACTAATAAAGGGAAAGGAGTCTGGAATAAGGATATTGTGGTGAGCTCCCGTTGGAAAGTACTATTTGTTTCCGCGCTTTTCCCTAATGATGATTTTTGTTCTTTCTTGCGTCGGCATTTTGGGAAGGGGTATCTGACAGAGAGCGAAGTGGCAGATTGTACCGAATTGGATATGAGCGGTCAGGGCATCAGTTCTTCTTCTGTTTATTTTACAGGAATTGAACGCCTCGAAGCGTTGAAAAAGTTAAATTGCAGTAATAATCATATAGAATGGCTTAAGATTGAACATCCATCGTTGACAGAACTCAATTGCTCGAGTTGTCAAATGATACGTCTGGATGTTTTGGGAAATGTAACTACGGTTAACTGCGAGAATAATAAATTGGACAACTCAGGGGCACTTGTGCCATCAAGCGTCAAGATATATAAGTGTGGTGGAAACGACTTCACAGAAATTGATTTGGTGAATAGTTATTTTTTTAATCTCCCCCATCTAACCACATTGGATTGCAGGAACTGTACAAAACCTACTTCACTCAATTGTCCTAATCAAGGCCTTACTTCTCTTAATGCAAGTGGGTGTTCTCAGCTTACCAGTATTGACTGCTCTAACAATGCCCTTACTTCTTCTAGTTTTAGTATAAGTGGGTGTTCTCAGCTTTCCACCCTTAACTGCTCTAAGAATAAGTTGGGAAGTCTTTCTGTTTCTGGGAAGACAAATCTTCAAACCCTCAACTGTAGTGGCAATGCTTCGCTGACTTCCCTTAACTGTACGAACGACAGCAAGCTCAGTACGTTGGATTGTTCAAGCTGTGCTTTGACATCATTAAATCTTTCTGGCTGCTCCAAGTTGAGTTCGCTCAAATGCCAATCCAATCAGTTCACAACGCTCAGTATTAAAAACTTCAATAATCTTCAAACGCTCGACTGCAGCAGCAATGCAAAGTTGGAGGAACTGTATTGTTCCGGTAATGCTCTGACAAGCCTTTCAATAACAGGCAACTCAAAGTTGGAGAAGTTGGTGTGTTCAAACAATAAGCTGACTAGTCTCTCGACCTCTGGCTGCAGCAATCTTGGGCTAATCCAATGTCACGGTAACCAATTCTCCTCACTTTCTCTTTCGAGCTTGCCGTCGCTTTATGAACTCAAATGCAGCAACAATCCAAAACTAATTTCACTTTATTGTTATCGTAATCCACTGCTGGGAGAATTAGGTGTGGATAATTGTGCCGCTTTGAAAACACTGGAGTGCTACAGTAATAATTTGAGTTCTCTTGACGTATCGACTTGCACTGCATTGCAAACACTGAAATGCCACAGTAATAGAATAACAGGGATTCTTCTTCCAGAAGGAAATTCTAATCTCGAGTCTGTGAGTTGTTATTCGAATTGCATCTCGAATATGGAAGGGATTGTTAACAGACTTCCTGACAGAAATGGTTCGACTTCAGGAGTATTGATGGCAATTGACCCAAGTCTGTCTTCCGAACAGAATGCCATTACTCAGAGTCAGGTGCAGACTGCCTTGAACAATAACTGGAAAACCTACCAGAATGTCAATGGTTCATGGATAGTATATGAAGGAAGTAGCAATGGTATTGTAACAGGTATGGAGCCTGCAGTAAGCAGTGCCGCTGAAGATGCCACTCCGCTCTACAACCTCAGCGGTCAGCGAGTGGATAAGAGCTACAAGGGTGTAGTGATCAGGAACAACAAGAAGGTAAGGATGAAATAGGCAACTTGTTGGCTCCCTGTGGGACACGGTTATAGGAATGCGGGCTTTTCAGTCCGCATTCTTTGTGCTTTTCCTACATTCTTAAAAAAGACGAGGAAATCCTTTGTCGTTTCATCCAAAAGCGTTATCTTTGCAAATGCGAATGGACG
>Ga0256404_1002085_pt1 | contig 45265 bp, 27 predicted proteins | sample RumenRJG_01DNA_FD_185990 | JGI IMG/M metagenome (GOLD analysis project Ga0256404, IMG submission 185990) | Bovine rumen microbial communities from Lethbridge, Alberta, Canada - RJG_01 | ecosystem: Host-associated > Mammals > Digestive system > Stomach > Rumen | place: Canada: Alberta | collected... | reverse complement strand
CGGAGTTGAGCATATTCCACCGGAAGCATCACAAGTTCCCCAGGCAATGATGTACTATGTTTATAACTATAATCATACTGAGTATAAAAGTATTTATGAAAAGATAGCTGACAACCATATAAAGTTTGAAAGGATACATCCTTTTGCAGATGGAAATGGAAGGACAGGGCGGTTATTGATAAATTATGAGCTTTTAAAGAACAACATTGAGCCGATAGTAATTCCATATGAAGAGAGAAGCATATATTTTAAGATGCTGGCAGATCAAGATGTGGAAGGATTAGCTAATTATTTAGAAGGATTAGCAGTAAAAGAAAAAATAAGAATTCAGAATTTCAAAATCACAAACCCGTCGGTAATAGAAGGTGAACGAATATGAATAAATTTAAAATGACGCAAAAGGATAACATTCTGTTTGCTAAGAGGAATCTTGTGGATAGTATTTACAAAGAAGCAAATCTTGAAGGCATTGGAGTGACTTTCCCAGACACATATGAAATATTTAACGGAAGAACAGTTGCAGGCCTTTCAGTTGATGATACTATTAAGATAAATAATCTTAAACATGCATGGGAGTTTATTATAGACACAATAGACTATCCGATTGATTTAAGGTACGTAAAGCAGCTTAATGTGGAAATCGGAAGGGGTGTTGTCTTTAACGAGGGCGTTCTTCGTACATCAGATGTTCATATAGGTGGTACTTCCTGGAAACCGGATATTCCGGATCAGATTAAGATAGAAGAGTTTTTTAATAATCTATTTGATGATAAAGAAAAAAGTACAACTGATAAGGCTATAGAATCAATGTTATATGTTATGAAAGCTCAGATGTTTTACGACGGAAACAAACGGACAGCGCAGTTGCTTGCTAACAAGATAATGATTGAAGGCGGAGCAGGGGTGATCGCAATACCGGTTGAAAATAGAAGAGAGTTCGTCACAAAACTTGTTGCCTATTATGAAACAGACAGTCTGAATGATATAGCTGGTTTTATAAGAGAAAAGTGTATAGATGGAGCAAATTCTATAACTTTAGAAGCGCCAAAAGGTAGAAGCATATAGACATAAGATTAACTCATGAGATCTGAAAGGAGGGATCTGCCAATGAAGAACAAAAAGAAAGAGATCGCATCAATAACGCTTTCCCTCGCTTTCTGCGTATCAATGATGGGAAGTATGGTTGCCTGTGGCAAAAGAACAGAGGAAACAGCAACAAAACGGGAAGTAAATGAAATAGTTGCAGAAGATAGGTCTAAAACTTCATCCGGAACCACTCTTGAAGTTACCACAAGATATACTGCAAGCGGAACTGCTATAGTTACCACAAGGTTCGCTACAGAAGGTAAGACTGACAGTACAACCGGAAAGACTACCACAGAGAGTGCTTCAGAACGTACATCCGGAGTGACTACAAGGGTGATAACCACAGAATCAACAACCGGAGCAACCACAACAGAGGAAGTCACCTGGGCAACTACAAGGGAGACTACTACAGAATATACAACCGAAGCAACCACGAGATCAACCACAGAATCGACTACCGAGCAAACTACAAGGGAAACTACTACAGAATCAACTACAGAGGCCACCACAAGGACCACTACAAGGGAAACTACTACAGAATCAACTACAGAATCAACCACAGAGGCTACTACAGTACATCAGCATAAGTGGATATGGAAGACTCATACAGAGACAGTACATCACGATGCCGTAACACATACAGAATATATCTATGATGACGGCTGGACTGAGTATATATACGAAAGAAAAATTCATTGCGGTGTTTGCGGTAAGTTTTACGATAATATGGACGATTTTATTTATTATGATGGATGCGGTGGTTCGTATGGCGCTCAAGATGTCCTGGTAGATACAATCGAGCATGAGCCACAAATTATTGATAGTTACGAGTACATAGATAAGCCCGCATGGGATGAAGAAGTTGTAGTTAAAGATTACGAATACTGTTCAGAATGCGGTGAGAAAAAGTAAGTCCATCAGCCTTAAAAGGCAGGGTTTATAATAATATCATAAAGGAGGATAAAGTCATGGATTACGAAGTAAAAATCGGAGAAGCAAAAGTGCTTATCAAAGAAGAAAAGGTTCCAACTGGCGAGATGGAACGTCTTAAGAATTATGCTGACAAACTTAAAGAAGCAGCAGAAAAAACAGAAGAGTAGAAAAAGTTTTGTGTAAGAGGAATCGGTTATGTCCGGTTCCTTTTTTGTTGTATGAAAGGATGTGATGCAATATATGGGCGCAAGAAAAACAAAATATCTGCGAGAGTAGTCGTATCTGTCTTTTTAGGGCGATACGATTTTTTTATGTATATAATTTCTAATGGAAGGAGATATCAGAGTGATGAGTAAGAAAAAAAAGAGATTTCTTGCCATGATCCTTGCTATAAGTATGGTCATACCTAATGTATCATATGCCAGTTCCGGCGAAGATGCTTCACCGAATGATGCAGAGCAGATAGTGGAAGAGACTGTCATTGATACAGAAGATACATCAGTAGAGATAATTTTGGATGATGGCACAGATGCAGTTACGGAAGAAAAAACAGAAGATGATGTGACAGAAGCTGAAAAAGAAAAGAAGCGTAGTTTTGACACAGAGACCGGAGAGGTTGATGTATCGGGAATTGATTTTTCGTCAAGGCAGCTCCTTGTAGGTACAGAGGATGAGAGCATATTCACATGGGATACGACAGTTGTATCCGGATATAACGGAATATACCTCACGGAATATGCTTCAGAGGAAGAAACAAAGAACGCTTACACTTATTATTACGGCAAGGCTGACTTCGTTGATGCAAACATAACCTTTACAGTATCTGATAATGAAGAAGCTAAGAAGGATGTTAAAGAGGATGCATCAACTGACGAAACTAATGATACAGCAGATCTTTCAGAGATCAATACCGGCGATGATGCCATATCTAATCTTGTAGATATGGATACCACAGGAACAGTTCCGGATGGGACGATAGCTGTGATTGATACAGGTATCAATGGAGAAGGCCTTGTGGACAGCGTTTCTGTTATCGGAGAAAGCACATCAGACGATAACGGACACGGAACAAGGATGTATGACTTTATCAAGTCTGAATATCCGGATGCCAAGATCCTTTCAATCAAGGCCCTTGGTTCTGATGGTAAAGGTCAGGTATCAGATATATATGCTGCTATCCAGTATGCGATTGAGAAGAAGGTTTCAGTAATCAACCTTTCAATCTCTGCATATTCGACAGCGGAGAGTGATGTTATAAGAAATGTTATCAAAGAAGCTGTTGCACAGGGCATAGTAGTAGTCGGCGCAGCAGGAAATGACGGAAAGAACGTCAGATATTTCATACCTGGAAATGTTGATTCAGCTATAATCGTTGGCGCTTGTGACGGAAACGGACATAGGATTGCCGGATCCAACTATGGTGCAACAGTAGATTACAATGTGGAAGCTGATACGACATCAGAAGCTGCGGCAAAGATGTCTGCAATTATTTCAAGAAATGACGGAACAAATATATCAAAGGTATTTACAACAGATTACAGTATAGAAGACAAGACCGGTGGAGAGGTTTCTTACGGAAACAGTGAGTTCAGTATAGCCGGATGGGAAGGCGAGATTCTTGTTAATGATACTGATAATTATGTGCTTCGTGGAGAAACACAGAGCGAAGACAGAGTACCTTTTGAATACTACGAAAATAACACATGGTTTGATCCAGGTAAGGACTCAAATGGAAATCCTATGTATTATGTTCTTGGTGGATATAAGATCAACTGCTTATGCGTGGATGATGCCAACAGCCGAGGAAAAAAGGACTTCAAGTGGGATGTGGAAAAGAGTAACTGGGCAGACGAAGAGACAAAGAGAGTGGTTTACTATGCTGTAAGCCATTATGAAGACTATAGAGATGCTCACAGGATAGTCTGCAGATATCTCTATAATAAAGAGAACAGAGCAACCGATAATAATATTCCGGATACACTTACAACAGGTGAAAACACAGATACAGTAGTGAATACAGCTAAGAACACAGCTATTCCGGACAATATAACATTTAACGCATACTATCTTGCAAACACAGATATCCATGAAGGAAGCTCGGATTACCAGAACTTTATCACATGGAAGTCTGTACTCAAGAAGGATTATTACGTGGCAGTTAAGAAGGTTGATGGCAAAGGTAATCCAATGAACGGCGTTACCTTTGACATTGAAGTGTCGGGAACAACCTATTCAAAGAAACTTGTCACAGGTAAAGACTGGAACGGAACGACATATGTAAACGGAACAAACGGGATAGCAGGATACTATCTTGGAAAGTTTGAAGAAGCTCCAACTGTAAAGGTAACTGAAAACTGGTCAAACAAGTGGTTTGTGGCTAATACTGACAGCAAGACTATAAATGCTACATACACAACACTTGCTGATGCCAAGAATGCAGCATCAACATTTACTTATACAAACTACAGTTATGCTGCGGCTACCATGAGAAAGAGTTCTTCACCGGCATCAACTTATTCTATGGATGGAATAAGATACGAACTGAGAAGATCAAATGATGCTCTGGTTGCTACAGTAACACTTAATGCATCCGGACAGATTAAGTCTGCAACAGTTGCAGCCGGTACATACTTTACTGAAACTATTAATGGAAAGATATGTATAGGCGGTCTTACCTATGATCCGAACAATACTGTTCAGAATAATTATTACTGGAAAGAGATAGAAACCAACGATAATTATGCACTTGATACAGAGAAGCATTATATTACGATAAATAAGGATAATGCCTTAACTCCCGGTTCAAATGTTTCTAATTATCCGGATGAATATACTATTAATCCAAGTGACTTCCTGGGAACAGACGCACCACTTGTACCGTATTATGTGGCTGTAAAGAAGGTTGATAACTTCGGAACAGTAATGGATGGTATAACATTTGATGTAGAGATTAATAATGTAAAACAGGCTAAGCAGCTTATTACAGGAAAACTTTATAATTCAACCGGTGCTTATGTGCCAAGTACAGTAGAGGGAACAGGTATTGGTATCTATTACCTTGGAAGATTTACATCAAGTCCAAAGGTAAAAGTGACAGAAAACTGGGAAGATGCCGGCTATGTTCATAATACATCAAGCAGGATCACAACAGGTACAACAGATGCAACAAAGCTTTCTGTATATACAACAGCAAGTGAAGCAAAGGCAAATGCCGGAACATTCCTCTATACCAACGTTCAGAAGACGTACATGACACTCGTTAAGAAGTCTTCCGATACAACATGTAGTAAGAATAACCCTAACTACAGCCTTGCGGGAGCAACCTATAAGGTATATAAGACAAGAGCAGCAGCAAACACAGCTCTTAATAGTGGTAACTACGGAACTGCACTTGCAACACTTACTGTAAAGGCCGACGGAACATCTAACAAGATTGATGTATCAGCATGGATGAACCAGAACCCACAGACAGGATTATTCCTTAATACTACGTTCTACCTCGTTGAATCAGCAGCCGGTAAGAACTACCTTAGATCAACGGAAGTAGCAACAGTAGAAGTTAAACCGGCAAATACATATGATAACCCGGCTGTAGCAAATGTTGCTGATAAACCAATAGTAGATCCTTTCAGAGTAGAAATAATCAAGACGGATGCTATTACAGGAAGTCATGAGCTGCCGGAGGATAAATCACTTGCCGGAGCAGAGTTCAGAGTAACTTTCTATGCAGTTGATACATCTACAATGCATACCGCAGCAGATCTGAAGGAAAACTACAGCGATAAACTTGTAAGCAGCTACACAAAAACTATTACTATTAATGAAATTACTGAAGGAGCTAACAAAGGAAAGTATTTGGGATATCTTGACGCAGAAATGCCAATGGGATTCATTGTACTTACTGAGGTTAAATCTCCTAAAGACTACTCACTCACAGGAGCAAAGGCATATCTTAACGGTAATACGGATTATGATATAACCGGAAATCTTGTTTTTGTAACAAGTGGTTCATTCTCAAATAACCAGGCAGACTTTACAGAAAGAACATATCATCCGGATTATCCAAACATTAATCTGGCAAATAGTGGTGCAGCATTTGATATAAGAGTGGATAATACTCCAATAAGAGGAGATATTAAACTCACAAAGGTTACATATGCAAATGGTACACCGCTCAAAAACGTTGAATTTGTCATTACCAACACAGATACAGGCGAACAGCATTCAATCTTTACAGATGCAAAGGGTAATGCGACAACAAAGAACAATGCATCAGCATGGTTTAGTAAAGGAAAAGATAATAAGATTTATCCTTATAAGGCCGGATATGGTTCTCTTCCAACCGGACACTATACTATAAAAGAAAAGAGAGGAAGTACCAACAGTCCATATCAGCTTCTTAAGGAAGCAGAGTTTGAAGTAAAATCAAATGCTCTTCTTGTGATAGCCGAAGCAGATGGAAAACTCTATAACATAGAGCTGCCATACATCACAACAACTGCTATGGACAAGGCAACACAGTCCAAGACAGTACCACAGGGCGAAAATCAGACTATAGTGGATACCATTAAGTATTATCATCTCAGGGCGAACAGCAGATATTATATCGTTGGAACACTTATGGTAAAACATCCGGATGGTACATCTGAGCCTTATATGAAGGATGGAAAGCCTTATACAGTAACAAGTAATGCCATTAATACACCGGCTGCATGGACAAAATCAGAGTTTGAAAAAGACGGAACTTATAAGATGGAGTTTCCGGGAGTTAATACAGCCGATTATGAGGGATGCAGCTTTGTTGTATTCCAGAAACTTTATTATGACTCAGTTCCGGCTGATGATTCTGATGCGGCACAGTATATAGAATACCAGGGAACTGACGAGAAGATATTCCCAATCTTACACGAGGATATAGATGAAGAAGGTCAGACAGTAAGACCGGCTGACGTTCACACAACGATAGCTGATAACGTGACTGGAGATCATATTGCAAAGACTGGTGATGTAACAGTAACAGATCGAGTTTACTACACAGGCCTTACAGTAGGAGAGACATACACAGTTAAGGGTACACTTCATGTGACAGGCTATTCATGGAAGGATGCAGACGGAAACCTCATCAAGACAACAACAGTTGATGGAGAGGAACTTCTTGATGCGGACGGAAACCCTGTGACAGCGGAGAAGACATTTAAAGCTTCAACAGACGGATATGTGGATCTTGAATTTACCTTTGATGCATCACTTCTTGAAGGAGAGAGCGTAGTAGCATTTGAAACTATTTATTATATGGGTAGAGAGTTGGCGGTTCACGCTGATATTTCTGATGAAGACGAGACAGTTCATTTTCCTAATATCCATACAACACTCTACAGAGCCGGTACTGGATCCTGGGCAGAGGACTTTGATACAGAGGATCCGACAAGGGATACAACTGTAGATGAGTCTTCAAAGGAAGTTATGGCTGCTGAGAACGCAGTAGTTGTTGATCGTATCAAGTATCATAACCTTATAGCCGGAGGAACATATGTTGTAAAGGGCGTTCTTATGGACAAAGCAAGCGGAAACACTCTTCTCGATGCAACCGGAAAGAAGATTGAGGTAGAGAAGACATTCACACTTGCAGAAGTACCGGAAGATAAGTCAACAGATTCACCGGATGCAGGTGACTTGATACTGGCAGATGGAACAGTTCTAGATATGTCAGCAGATCATAGTATTCAGCTTGTAGACGGATACTTTGAGGTTACATTCCCGGCATTTGATGCATCGGAAATGGGTAACAAGAAGGCGGTTGCATTTGAAGAGGTATATTTCGTAACTACAGATGCTGCCGGAAACAAGACAGAATACCTTATTTCAGAGCATAAAAACATTAATGATGTAGATCAGACAGTACGTTTTGTCGAGATCAGGACAAAAGCCGAAGTTGAAGAAACATCATCAAAGCTGATTCCTGTTGAGGGACCGGTAACAATTAATGACACAGTAACCTACAAGAACCTTATTCCTGGAAAGGAATACACTCTTACAGCAAGGCCTGTTGTAAAGGGTGATAAGACAGGAACCTATAAGGACGGAGATCCGCTTCTTGACGTAAATGGCAAGGAAGTAGTAGCAACGATTACATTTATCCCGGATGAGCCGGATGGAGAGGTGGTTGTTCCTATAACATTTGATGGATATCTTATTCCTGAGACTAGCGTTGTTTGCTATGAGAATATGACAAATGACAAGGGATTTGAGATAGCAGTTCATAATGATATAGATGATGAAGATCAGACTACATATGTAGTTGACATCAGCACTACTGCAAAGGGTAATTCAACAAAGGATAATGAGGAATTTGCTTCAGAAAAGACTGTGATAGTTGATACAGTAAGCTATAAGAATCTTATTCCGGGCAAGGAATACAAGGTTTCCGGAACTATAATGCTTAAAGAAACTGGTAAAGAGGTTCTTGATAAGAACGGAAAGCCTGTAACAGCCGAGACAACCTTTAAGGCGGTTTCCGAAAATGGTAGCATAGATATCACATTCCCGGCATTTGACGGAACAGCTATAGCCGGAAAGGATATAGTAGTATTTGAAAAGCTCTATATCATAGGAGCCGGAAAAGAAGAAAGTCTTATTGCAAAGCATGAGAATATTAATGATAAGGGACAGACAGTACACCTGCCGGAAATCAAGACCTCTGCAAAGGATAAGGCAACAGACAGTCACTTAGGACAGGCTGTTGAATCAGTAACTATAATTGATACAGTAACATATAAAAACCTTACAATAGGCAATAAATATACTGTAAAGGGTGTTCTGATGGTTAAGGAAACAGGCAAAAAACTTCTTGATAAGGACAGAAAGCCTGTGACAGCCGAGAAGACATTTACAGCAAAGAAAGCAAATGGAACAATTAAACTTGAGTTTACCTTTGACGGATCTCTTCTTGAGGGAAAAGCGATTGTTGTGTTTGAAGATCTCTACAGAGATAATATTTACTTGGCAACACACACGGATATAGAAGATGAAGATCAGACAATCAGATTCCCGAAGGTTAAGACCAAGGCAAGGGATGCAATAACAGAAGAAGATATAGCTGATGCAACAGGAACAGTTAAGTTCATTGATACAGTAAGCTATGAGAATCTTGTTCCTGGTGAGAAGTACACAGTAAAGGGTGTGCTTATGAACAAGGAAACAGGAGATCCGCTTCTTGATGCAAATGCTAACAAGATAACAGCCGAGACAACATTTACAGCTACAGAGCCTAACGGAACGGTAGATGTAGTATTTACCTTTGATGGTTCACTTCTTGCCGGAGCTACAACAGTAGTTTTTGAAGATCTTTATTACAAGAATAAAAAATTGATTTCACACGCTGATATAGAAGATGAAGATCAGACAATCAGATTCCCGAAGGTTAAGACCAAGGCTGAAGACTCAGAAACAAAGGAAAACATCGGAGAAGCCGGAAAAGAAACAACAATTATTGATACAGTAAGCTATGAGAATCTTATTCCTGGTAAGGAATACACAGTAAAGGGTGTTCTTGTTTACCAGGAGACCGGAGAGACACTTTTTGATGCAAATGGGGAGAAGGTAACAGCCGAGAAGACATTTACTGCAATAGAGCCTAACGGAACAGTAGCGCTTACTTTCACATTTGATTCATCACTTCTTGCCGGAAAGACCATCATAGTATTTGAGGACCTCTATTATATGGGATATCATTTGGCATCACACACGATTCTTACTGATGAAGATCAGTCGGAGCATTATCCGGGCGTAATGACTACGGCAGTAGATAAGGCAACAAGAGATCACATAGGAAAGGCAGAAGAGACGGTAACGATAATAGATACTGTTGAGTACACAAACCTTATTCCAGGCAAGGAATACACAGTTAAGGGTGTTCTGATGGATAAGAATACAGGTGAAGAGTTCCTTGTAGATAGTCAGCCTGTAACAGCCGAGAAGACATTCGTTGCTGAACAGCCGGATGGAAGCATAGAAATTGAATTTACATTTAAAGGATCTGCACTTAGAGGAATAGGCATTGTTGTATTTGAAGACCTTTTCTACAAAGGAAAAAAATTGATTTCTCACGCTGCTATTAATGATAATAATCAGACAGTTTACTATCCTTGGATAGAGACTAAAGTTGTGACAGATAATAAGAACAAGGAAGTTCAGCCGATTGAGAATGTATCGGTATCGGATGATGTGACGTATCACAAGCTTCTTCCTGGAAGGACATATCGTGTTCTTGGAATGCTTTACGATAAGACAGCAGAGAAGATAGTAACGATTGACGGAGTTCCGTTTACCAAAATGATTGATTTCGTTCCGGAAACAGAGGATGGAATGATAACAATGACATTCACATTTGATGCAAGAGGAATGAAAGCGCATGACGTTGTAGTTTATGAGCATATCTATCTTGTAGATGATGCTCTTACAAATCCGGAAGACTTAACCGAAGACAACTTTACATTGACGCTGGTTGCCATGGAAGAAGACTTCAACAACACGGATCAGACATTCTACATAAGTGATACGCCTATGACACTTACCGCCGACTTTACACCATTAAAGATGATGTTTGGACTGCTGCTTCTCTCAGGACTTGGATTTTTGTTCATGATCTGGAAGAAGAGAAGATTAAATGCTTAACAATTATCTATATTAGATCTCCTTTCATGCTCTCTCTCGTAAGTTGTTTTCCTTGCGAGGGAGGGCGATTTAAAAGAGAATCAATATTGATGAAACAGATATAAAAACCAGAAGTCTTTACTTCTGTTTTTTTATATCTGTTTTTTATATCTGTTTTTTGGGGCAGAAAAGAAATTTATAACAAGTAAAAAATAAGAGGAGGACAATGAAATGTTAATGAATTTACTTGGGAAACTGTACTTAAAGAGTATAGCTATTACAGGAGGAGCCGGAGTGCTTTTTGATCCGGATGCAACTACCGAAGCAGCAACTAACGAAACAGCGGAGGAAATAAAAGAGAAAGTATTCGCACCTATGAATCTTCTTATCGACATAATATGCTACGGAATGGCTGGCATAGGATTGCTTGTTGCGATAAAGGCTCTTGTTGACATCATAGCAGCTTATCCTCAGCATGATTCAGCAGCTATGATAGGAGCTGCCAAGTGGCTTGTAGCAGGCATGTTGTTGGGCGCAACAGGTATTCTTGTTAAAGTCTTACGAACAAACTTTTAGAGAAAAGCTGAAGCATTCCGACGGACAGTCTAAACTGCCCGCCGGAATAGAAAAGAGGTGATATTATTGATAGTCGGTAATATGATGTATTCGGTTTTTGGACCACGAATACAAGTTACACCGCTAAAAAGTATAGCTGAAGATGCGCTATCGGCAGTTAATTCCATCCTGGACTGGTGCGGAGAAGCCTGTGTTACCGTTTTGAACGCCGGATTAAGTATCTTTCAGATATTTGTAGAAAATGCCTATACTGTTCTCACGTCAGATCTGGGAGAAAAAGGGGTTTTTAGTTCTTTCTGGGGTGGAATAGGAGTACTTATAGACGTTTTCATACAGATATCAGCAACCTTAATGGTGCTTCTATTCTTGGTCGGTATGGCTAATGATGCAATAAGCAACAGACACGAGATGGAGCTTTTTTCTGTTGTTAAGGACTTTCTTAAACTCAGCATTGCTGTTGTGCTTGTTGAATATTCTAAGAAAATTGTCCTGGGAATATTCAATGCAGGTGTGATCTTAGCAAAATACTCTTTTCAGCTTGTTACAGGAAAGGATATTGCAACCATTGATTTAAAGATCGATGGCGCTTTGGCTTCTAATATAAGCGTATCCATCGGGGGATTAAAAGGATTATTCTTATTTCTTCTTTTCCTTATAGGAACAATTATTCTTATAGGATCAGGATTAATGATATGCCTGGAAGTATATCAGAGGATTTTCAAGTTATTTCTTCTTATTCCTTTTTCGGCCCTTTCTTTCAGTTTTTTTGCTATAGGCAATGGAAATCCGGGAAATGAAGTGTTTCATGGTTATGTGAAAAACATAATATCAACATCGCTTGAAGCAGTAGTTATTTCTGTTTGTTTAGGCTTCATGCTTATTCTTATGGCTGGCGTTGGTAAACCGGACACTACTATGGATAGTTTATTTCCTTCGGAATTTAGCGAGGTAGGGGATTACACAATTACTGTGAAAAACAACGATGATTATACGATTCTGAAAACGCTTAATGAATCTGTAATACAAGGAAACCAAATGGATAAAGCACTTGCTTTAGAGTTTCTTCCTGGAAGATTTAACATACTGTTTAAGAGTGACGTGTTAAAAAATACAAGCGGAGGTTTTAGGAAGGAGATATATTCCCTTAATTTGGTAGGATTTATCAGAAATTCTGATGGTAAATGGGTTAAAGATATTGATTGGGATGATTTTTGGTACTCAGCCGGTTGGAAGGACGGAAGTGTTGGAGACATATTAGATGGTAATGCAAGAGATTATGAAAAACCATATGAATTTGTGTTTTTCAAACCGATAGACTTCAAAAGAACATTGTTCGTTCTGCTTCAATTCCTTTTCCCTTGTATATTGGGAATCGGGGCAATCAAACAGTCACCACAGATAGCCGGAATGGTAATGGGTAAGTAAGGAGGACAGAGTAGTGTTTCAAGAGCAGATAGATTTGGATATTAATAAAGATCCTCAGAGTCTTAACAAGACGGTATTTTCCGGTAGAAAGCCCTGGCAATACATCATGGTTGTCCTTATAGTTGGAACTTCTATAGGCTTAAGTATAGTGCTTAGTAATATTGGTAAAGCCGGACTTTCAATAGTTACAATACTATTTGTATCTCCGTTTGGGTATATAGCTTTATTTCAGAAGAATGATATGGATTTCTTTGAATGGTTAAAGAGACAGATAAGAAGGGGAAAGAGGGAAAATACATTTTACGATAAAGAAGAATCGGTAAATGATGCAGCGATAAAAAAAGGAAAAAGGGAGAAGAGGATGCTCAAGATAAAACAGCCTAGCAAGTGGGATAAATGGGCAAAATATAAGAAATGTGATGACTTCCGAGTATCAGCTCCTAAGTCAGTACAGAACACCATAGAAATTAAGTCTATATCTGATAATGGGATTTTTGAGGTTGGAACAGGTGGCGTATTTACTAAAACCTATAGATTTACAAATATCAACTATGAAAATGCTGTTTATTCAGAGAGAGAGGCAATACTTGAGAAATGGTGTAGGTTTCTCAATACAAACAACACTCCGTTCAAGATAACCATATACAATAAAAATAAGAGTCCTGAGCAGCTTTCACGGGAAGTATTCATGTATCCAAGGATGGATGATTATGATTACCTTCGGGAAGCTATGAATGAAGTTTTTGCTGAAAAGCTGAGCCTGGGAAGAACCGGAGTTGACCAGGAACTATATATTACTCTGCGATATGATTTAACAAAAAAATATGAAGATGCAGAAGCATTCTTTAATAATCTGGAAGAAAGTATGAGAAGATTCTTTTTTGAATTTGGCTCTTCTCTTGTACCTTTAGATGCTTCTCAGAGATTGAAGGTTCTTAGAGATGTATATAGAGGTGAATATGATGAAAGCTTCTTCTTTGATTTCAAGAATGCTATTGAGCAGCATATTGATTTTAAAGAGCTTATAACACCGGGCAAGTTGGATTATGATGTAAGTGACAAGTTCTTTATATCAGAATACCAGGGAGTTAAGACTTACATGAGCTGTCTATACCTTAAAGACTATCCAGGAAAGCTCTCAGAGGTCTTTTTAAGGGAGATAAACAGATTAAACATTAAAACTATATGCAGCATAGATATAGCGCCTATAAGCTACGAGGATGCAACTAAAGAGCTTAATGCTCAGTACATGAGAGTAAACAATAGAATTCAGAGTCAGACCAAAAGAAGAGTCAAGAATCTTGATTTTAATTCGGACCTTTCATACATAGTTAAAGAAGCTGAAGCTGACATTAACTATCTTATCAAAGCAAAGAACGAGGAAGATCAGCACTTTTTCTTTACCATGATGAACATAATGATCATAGCTGATAATGAAGAAGAGTTGAAGCAGAAGATTGAACAGGTCATAAGAATAGCCAAGAATCGTGGCGTTACCCTGGATTATATGTATGATAGGCAGAGAGAAGCCTTTAATACCATCCTTCCTGTTGGAGTACGCCAGGTAATGAGTGGAAGAACCCTTATCAGCAGAAGTCTTACTTCTCTATTTCCGTTTTCGTCCCAGGAGCTTTTTATGCCGGGAGGATTCTTCTATGGAACAAATAAGAATTCAGACAATATGATCATGGCTGATAGAAAAAGATTAATGAATCCACACGGCCTTATATTTGGAGAAACTGGATCCGGAAAGACAACTGTTGCTTCACTTGAAATGATGCAGACTTTTCTTAATACTAATGATGATATCATAGTCATTGATCCGAAGAACGATTATGAAGATTTGTGTAGAAAGTTTAATGGCAGTTATCTGGATATAAATACCACTTCAGATATAAGATACAACCCGCTTGATTTTTACCCTTCTCAGAGTAGAGGTGAGGTATATAACGAGAAAAGTGAGATTGTTCAATCAATAATCGAGGTATGCAAGAAAGAACCATTAACTGCAAGTGAAAGCTCAGTCATTAGCAGAGCATTAAGATTTACTTATGAGAATGCATGGAGTAACAATCAGACCGAAGTTACCTTGACAGATCTGTACTGGGTATTAAAGTCTATGGAAGAACCGGAAGCAGCAAATATAGCACTCTATATGGAACAATTTATAACCGGACCTCTTTCCATATATGCTTCATCATCAAATATTGATTTAAGAACTAATCGAGTAATGATGTTCGGACTTCAAAAACTCGGAAAAGGCCTTAGAAAAATATCAATGCTTGTCATGCTTGAATGTATTAAAGAGAGAATCTTACGTAATGCTGAAGCCGGTATCGCTACAAGGCTTTACATAGACGAGTTCAGAGAGCTTCTTGATGATGAAATGTCTATAGAGTACATTAAATCTCTTTGGATGCTTGTACGAAGCCTTGGGGGAATTATAACCGGAATGACACAGAACGTGTCCGATCTGTTAAAGAGCTACAGTACGAGCGCAATACTTGAGAATACAGAGTTTTTTATTCTTTTAAAGCATAAGGACGCAGCCAGAGATGTGCTTATGGATAATATGGGATTATCTGAAAGTATAACAAAGTACGTTCTTACAGCCGGTCCTGGACAGGGATTAATTAAGTACGGAAATATGATATTGGCAACAGATATGACTATCCCGAGAAAATCAAAAGTTTATCATATGATTAATCACAGTTTCCATGAATAAGCATGGGAACTGTGAGATGTAGAAAGAAGGCGAGATCGTGGCTGATGATAAGGCTAAAATGGTAAAAAACGCAGCAAGAAGTCGAGCTGCAATCTCAGGACAATCTAATAATCTATATATCAATAAATCAAATAATCAAAAACAAGAATATAAAAGGCAGGCTGAGAGAACCGATAATATCGTTTCAATAAAGCCGCTTTCAAAGGAAAAGGCAAAAGACACGATAATCAAGACAGCCTTTAAAAAAGAGTTGCAAAATCGGTCTACACGTAATAGCCAGTTGCTATTTGGAAGTAAAAATGAAAATGAACTATCCGAGAGCAATCTGTTAGGTATAAATAGAAATAAAGAGGATAGTCAGCATGCAAAAGAAAACAAAGAAGGAATAATAAAGACCTCCGCAGGTCTTAAAAAGTCATCTGAAAAAGTAATATTAGACAATAAGCCGGTATCGAGCAATTCCGGTATTTCAAATAAAACATCAATCCTTTTGTATGGTAGTGGTAAGAAAGAGGTTAATAAATCATCAAGAATGCAAAATAATAAAGGTGGTAAAAAAGGAAAACGCAACGTTAAAAATGCCGGTGGACGAGGTAATCCGATTCAAAAAAGTGTAGTTAAAGCACAAGCAATAGGCGAACTGGCTAAAAAAATTGCTTCGTCAGCAGAGGATCCAACTGATGCAGTAAAGTCAGTTGGCGTTAATGCCGGGAAGAAAGCCATTAGAAAGGTTTTGAAGACCATAATGGCATTAGTAATAAAAATCATAATGACAGCAGTATCATTAATCTCAAAGGCTATTTTGGCTGTTCTGCCTGGTATTATCATGGCAATACTCCCCGTAATAGTGGTTGTTCTACTTGTTTCAAGCGTCGTTTCATTCTTGTCCGGGGGAGGAAGTTCATCCGCAAAACCCGGTTCAGACTTTAGGGATGAATACCTATCGGAAGATCCATTGGTAAATGATGTACTTAATTACGCAAAGGCTCTTTGTGATGATAATAGACACGGATACACTCTTGATGTTACAGGACAAGGGCAATGCACAGCGCTAGATGATTATGATAGGCCTGACCTTTGCTGCGCACAATTTGTAAGCATTTGTTATCATAACTGCGGCGCAAATCTTCCGGTTACTGCTGGAGCAACTAGTCTGTGTTACTATCTTGAAGCAAATGATGATTTTATAGAGGTGACAAATAGAGTAAACCTATATACAGAGGAGGGACTTGTTCCGGGGGATATATTCCTTATGTGTTACATGGATTCAGATCATGGTGAATATGATCATACTGAAATCTACTATTCAAAAGGGAAGTCAGTCGGTGCGCATAGTGATCGAGGACGTGAAGGAAGAAGCCCGAGAAAAGGTGACCAGGGTGATGAGGTTTCTATTGTCAATTATTATGAGTATGGTTCACTTTTCTACGAAGTAAGAGTATTCCGGTATATAGGGACTTCAAGAAGGGCAACTACTGAGGTGACATCCGGAGCAATTACTGAGGAAAGTACAGAACGTAGCACAGAAGCCTCGTCAGAGACATCTACAGATAAAAATAACATAGATATAACTGATGACCAAAGAAATGTAAATAATGTAACAAAACAGAGTGAATCGGAATTTGAAGAAACAGTTAATGATTCTATAGGCAGAGAGATAAGGAAGTGGAGGAAGTGACAATGTTTGATAAGCTTGAGGACAAAATAGAGTTTGAATTTAAATATCTGTGCAATCTGTATTCTCTTGGAAGCATAGAAGAATTCATATCCAGGGCATATGAGATTGCAGCAAAGATGGCTATATATAAAAAAATCCGCCAGGAATTAGAAAAAAAAGAAATTCCGGACATGACAAGAGAAAAAATGCTTAAGAAGCATAATTTAATTGATTATCTCTACCTTAAGGGCGAGTCAAACAATGTCATTTCAGTATGTCATGGAGAGATAAGTGACGGTACATGGAAAAGAATACTTAGATATACTGATTTGTAAATACAAAATCGACAGTTTTGGTTGTAAAAATGAATGATAGGTTTAGAAAGAGGGTGGTGTCATGCAACTGCTTCAGGATAGCAGACTGAAAAGGTATTTGGAAAATATGGAGTATAAGAATTTTAAGGAAAGAGACCTGATGAAGCAGCTCGTCACCTTCCTTAACAGTCCGAACGATGCTCGTGTAATGATGCTGTATGGTCTTCGCAGGACCGGTAAATTAACAATGATGTTGCAGGCCATAGATAATCATATCGGAATAGACAATGTGCTGTATATCAGATGCAAACCATATGATAAGATTGAAGATATATCTGAGGTGATCTTTTCTTCGGAGAAAAAATATATTTTTCTGGACGAGGTTACAAGGGTGCCTAATTTTATCTCATTGTCGAGTGCAATATCAGACGAGGCTGCTTTTTCCGGACATAAAATTGTAATGGCAGGAACAGATTCTCTTGGCTTTATGTATGCAAAACGTGACGAGCTATTCGACAGAACTCATGAGATACATACGACATATATATCATTTGCTGAATACAACAGGCTGACAGGTAAAAATCTTTTTGAATATATGAAGTATGGAGGAACATTGTCTCCGGAAAACTATTTTTACAATGATGATAATCTGAATGAATATACGAATCGAGCTATAGTTCAGAATATCATGCACACCTTGAAATATTGGAAAGATGGCGATAATGACTGTTTTCTGTATCCGGCCGTTAAGGAGGAGGATATTTTATCGCTTGTAAATTATTATTTACGTGAAAACAGTAAATTATTTATTGCAGAACGATTAAAGAAGTTCAAAGCAAGCGAGTATTTGTTATCTGCACAAATGTTTGAATCAAAAATGAGGCGGATAAAAAAACATCCGGAAATATACGGCAATGAGTATATCCCCAATCCAGAACCTTTATACAATGAAGAGCTGGCAAACGAATTGCAGAAAAATCTTATGATAGAGGACGATTATCCGTTTGAGATAGATAATACTCTGTTAAGCCGGATCAGAGATATGCTTCTAAAACTGGATGTTTTGACCTATGTTAAAGAAACAAAACAGTATTATTTTACCCAGCCGGGTATGAGATACTGCCACATCAGAACAGCTATCGATACTCTGTGTGATAATAAAGGTATTAGAGAAAAGTATTCACAAAAGGATATCGACATAATTTCTGATAAGATTATACAAGATATTGAAGGAAGATTGATTGAGGAAATAATCTTTTTAAACTTGAAAAAGCACTATGCTGATAATGATAACATAGAAGTATCATCCTTCTCAAATATTAATGGAGAATATGATATTACTGTTTCTGGCAGAGAAAGTAAAAAATCCTGCGTTTTCGAGGTAAAAAGAAGCGCTGAAAAGGTTGCTGTGCAGAAAAGATATCTTACCAGCAAGGTGATGGCGGATTCATATGAAGATGATACGGGATACAAGATAGTTGGAAGAGCTGTGATATATTCAGGAGACACCGGTGTGGATGAAGAAGGGTTCACGTATCTTAACTCAAGTACGTTTTTAGTGGATACCGACGAGATTTTAAAAAAGGCTTTCCCTGCTTTTGGGGATATGATTAAAAAAGAAGAAACATTTGGCAAAAGCATATAAATCATAGGGACACAGATATTATTGCGTTTAATAAACAATAAGGATTTAAGTGTAGTATCGAAAGGTACTGCACTTTTTTTTGTGAGTGAGGAGGAAGAGTATGGCGTATCGGACAAAAGAACAAATGGAAGAAGAAACAAGACTTTGTAAATCTTTGGATATTGCAGATGTTGCTAGGTATATGGGGTACAGTATATTCAAGAAGGGTAATTCAACGTCCTACACTTTTGTTAAGGAAAGAGAAGGACTTGTTTTGTTTAATAAAACACACACATTTAAAGATTTTTACAGTAATGTAAGCGGAACAGTTATCGACTTTGTGATGCATGAAAAGAATATGAGCTTTAGAGATGCAGTGAACTTTCTTTTACAATACGCCGGAATAAGCAATGATCAGAGAGTTTATAGGACTGAACAGGTAATAGATAGCTTTAAAAAAGAAAATAGCGCAAAAGAAACACCTTTTGTTCTTCCGGAAAAGAACGATAACTACAGAAGAGTATACGCATACCTTACGAAGTCAAGGATGATTGATTATGATACTGTAACATCGTTTGTTAAATCTGGTCTACTTTATGAGGAAAAAGAGCATCATAATGCAGTTTTTGTCGCAAGAGATAAAGATGGAGTTGCAAGACACGCTTTTCTAAGAGGAACTTTAACGGATCCTAATAAGAGGTTCAGAGGCGATGTATCTGGTTCCGACAAGAGTTATGGGTTTGCAAGAGAAGGCAGCAAAGATAATGAGCTGCTAGTGGTTTTTGAAGCACCAATAGATCTTATGAGCTTTGTATCATTAACAAAAGACAAAGACACGCACTTATTAGCATTAGGGATGCTTGATTCTGCGCCTATATATAAGTACATAGAAGAACATCCAGGAGTTACCGATGTGGGATTCGTTTTAGATGCAGACGAACCGGGAGTCAAGGCTATGGCGAAATTCTATAACGAAATACAGGAAAACGGATATTTCATAAGAAGTGTTAATGTGTGGGATCTTCTTGTCGAAAACGGAGTAAAAGACGTTAATGAGTTTTTGGTCAAAAAAAGAAGTATTAGCCAGCCGGAGATCAAAGGAAAAAGTATATAAATCATGTAGAGTTAAGGAGATCGATGTTCTTATGACAAACGAAGAAATGGATGAATTACAAAAAGAAGCAGAAAGATTAGAGGACGAGTTCGCTGCTATGGGAAAAATGTTTGAAGAAACAGGTTTTTTTACCCAGGAAGATAAAGAACTTGTTGAATATTTAAGCAGAGAATATCGAACAAGGCACGAATTAGTTGAACCTGTGGAGAAAAAAATATCAATCTAACGAAATGGACTATTGCCATATTATCATGAACAAGATAGTATAATTATCAACAAAAGGCAAATCAATATAAGTATGTGAGGTGATCGAAGCATGATTGATATTACAGGAAGAGAGCTAAAGGAATTTTTATTAGGACGAGGCGCTCATGAATTGAAGAAAAGATACATTTTCGATGATATTATGAATTATCTCAACGATGATAATCATAAAGTAATGTGTCTTTATGGGCTTAGAAGAACAGGAAAAACTATATTGATGGCTCAATCAATTATGGAATTAGATAAGTACGATGAAAGTCTTTATGTTTTATGCGAAGAAAACGATACGGTTGGAGAATTAAAAAAGCATATCAATAATCATAAATGCAAGTATATTTTTATAGATGAAGCAACTAAATTGACTAATTTTATTAATACCTGCAGCATCCTTGCCGATATATATACATTTTCTGGTAAAAAGGTAGTAATGGCCGGTACAGATTCTTTAGGATTTCGTATAGCATCAAAGGATGAATTGTTTGATAGAGTTATTTTGAAACATACAACATATATACCATATAACGAATATAATCACTTATTGGGGCTTTCTATTGATAAATACATTCAGTATGGAGGAACATTAAGCCTTGAAGGTGTCGATTATAATAATTATAGGGCTGAGAGTAGTCCATTTTACGAATATCTGGACGGAGCAATTGTAGAAAACATTACTCACTCGCTTAAAAACTGGGATTATGGTAGAAAGTATGGCTATCTGCAAAAACTTCATGATGATGGAGATCTTGAAAGTGCAATTAGGAAAGTTGTTGAAAGAGAAAATAGAGATTTTCTCGCATCAACTATTAATAATAATTTTACAGGTGAGATAAGAGGCAGCCTTATTGATTTAGTTAATAAACACTCTGATTTAGATGTTGAGCCACTTCATAGAGATGAATTAAGGCAAAGAACTAGGGCAATGCTCCACATCAGAGAACCTTTATTTAACAAAGTTAATGATGATGCAATTAACCAGATAATTGCTTATCTTATAGCTATGGATGTTATGATAAAAGGTCCAAAGGACGGTGAATATATATTCACTCAGCCCGGATTAAGATATTATCATGCCAAGGTTTTAAGTGATGCCTTGGATGCTGATGAATATTTTCAGAAATATTCTGAGACGGATAAATCAATGATAAAAGAAAAACTTGAAGAAAGTGTTAAGGGCAATTTATTAGAAGATATTGTATATACACAGCTTATAATGAAGTACAGAACCGCTGACAAATCAGAATATAGTATTTCAAAATATTCTAACAATATGGGTTCAGAGTTTGATGTCGTTGTTTCTGACTTTAAGCGAGGACGATCATTAGCACTTGAGGTCAAACATTCTTCTGAGATTGATGATAAACAGGTAATACATCTTAAGGATAAAGAGTTCTGTAAGGAATTTGAGGAAAAATACGGAACCCAGATAGTTGAAAAAGCTGTCATATATAACGGACAAACTAAAAATGTATCGGGAATACAATATATGAATGCTGAAGAGTTTTTGACAAATACAGACGAAATCCTTGGGCAAATGTTTCTAAAAAAAAATCAGACAATGAATCACGCTCAATTGATTGATGTAAATAAAAGTAAGTTAATATGATGCTATGCATATCAAAAAAGTCAGATGCGCAGAAATGTGTATCTGGCTTTTTTATATGCAGAAATAGAGGTTAATATGGATCAGATTGAAGACATGATTAATAAGTTGATAGATATCGAGGAGGAGCTTTTCTTGCATTATTCAGAGATCCCGGATAGTTTTGAGGACGATCTGGCAGCTATCGAGACAATGAGTGAACCAGAGGACAATTCGGTTTGGTAGATTTTTTTGTTTACCGCTATATTCAAGGATAGATTTTTGTCCACGTTTTTGTCCCTATTTTTGTCCCTAAACAAAATAAGATATTTCTGAGGGTTACAATCAAGGGTCTTAGGGGAAACACTTCCCCTAACAAGATGCATTTTGTATATACAAAATGCGTATCTTGCCAAGTAATGAACCCTAAATCGTTCAGCCAAGCTATTAAAAAAGAAAAAATTTGTCCCTCCAGGATATGAAAAACAGGGACAAAAATCTGAAAACAGGGACAAAAATTTAAAAACAGGGACAAAAATTTAAAAACAGGGACAAAAATCTGAAAACAGGGACAAAAATTTAAAAACAGGGACAAAAATTTAATAACAGGGACAAAAATTTAAAAACAGGGACAAAAATTTAAAAACAGGGACAAAAATTTAATAACAGGGACAAAAATCTGAAAACAGGGACAAAAATCTGAAAACAGGGACAAAAAATCTAAAAACAGGGACAAAAATCTGAAAACAGGGACAAAAATGAGGAGGTGGAAAATTGGCTAGCAGGTTAAAGATAAGCAAGGTATTCCGTTTTGACGAGGATACGGATATGATTCTAAAAAAACTCGTAAAAAAGAAAAATGAAAATAGAGACAAGAGAAGCTCCGTGATCACAGAATCCTCATATGTCCGAGATCTGATCCACAAAGACTACGTAACAGAATTAGGATTTGACATGGATGAATTCTTAAGATTAAAGCGTACTCTAATCGGAATAGGCATTAACATCAATCAGATCGCTCACAAGTATAATGCCGGCATCGCCAGGAAAAGTGACTTGATATCATTGGAGACCGAGATGGTCATGTTAAATGATATGCAGCAGAAACTTAACGAGATGATTTACATATGGAAAAAAGGAAGTGATAAATAAATGGCATTCGTTAAAGTTGGACATATTAAGGAACGATCATCTGGCAATCCGGCAGAAGGCCTTCATGAAGCGATTAAATATATCCTTAATCCAGAAAAAACAGAAGGAAAAACATTAGTTGGGACGTATATGTTATCATTAGGCTTGAATCCGGAACGTTATGAACAAGACGCATTCAATGCCATGATAGATATAAAAAAGGCATTTTCAAACGGAACAGGATCCCCTAACACCGATACATTACATGGCAGACAAGGATACCATTTCATTCTTTCTTTTCCGGCTGATGATTCTGTTACGCCGGAACTGGCACTTCAGATTACCAACGATTTCTGCGAAAAGTATTTGTCAGAATATCAATGCATATATGCTGCGCATACCAACACAGATCATTTGCATACACATATAGTTTTTAATTCAGTCAGTTGTTTTACCGGCTTGAAATATCACTATGCCAAAGGTGAATGGAAGACGAATATTCAGCCTATAGCCAACGAATTATGTGAAAAGTATGGATTGCAATCGCTTAGCCTTGAAATGAAAGAGAATTCAACTTACGTGCATAAGAAATCTCATAATTATGGTAAGTGGGTAAAAGATCGAGAAGGCTCCGGCGAGGTTTTCAAAAGGGAAAAGGCCGTTTATTATACAAATTCAATGATAAAACGAGATATTGATGAGGCTATAAATCGTTCATCGGATTATTTATCATTTGTACAGATATTAGAAGATAAGGGTTACAAAGTAGATGATTCAGGAAAGCACCTAAAGCTCCTGGCACCAGGAAGACAGAGGTATTGCAGGACTTATAATCTGTCTGATGATAAAAGTGAATATAGCAAACAAGGTATCATTGACAGAATCAATGGTGTATTCATGGACAGAAGCGACGTGATTAATAAACTATTTACTGAATGGCGAGAATATATAGCAACAGAAGACTATCAGAAGTTGAAAAAAAGGACAAATCTATCCATCGCTCAAGCTAACGAAGAGCTAAATCTTGCATTGCGTCGAGGCTTATGGTCTCAAGAAGATGTTGATAAGTATAAAACGTACTTAAACATGGCTGATAAGCAGCTTAACATCATCCGGAAACGGATAAATACTGTTCTTGAGGAACACGGAGAGTATATTGATAAACTTAGAAGCGTCATTACACTTAAGAAGTATTACGACAGGTACAATGAAGGTATTGAGTTTTTCAAGGAAGATGCTGACAAGTTTATGTCAGAATACCTGGATATTAAACAATCCGGATACAATCTGAAATATTTGTATAATCTGGACAAATACGGAAACCATTTAATTAAGGTAATAAACGATTATAAAAAGCACATATTTGTGGAAAGGAAAATCTGCGAAAGAATCGAAAAAAAATTATCAGTCGTTCAAATAGCGAAAAAAGAAGAAAAACGGATTTGATTCTTTCATAATGATAAAAAAAGGGAAAATGAGACAAATTCAAAAGAAGTTTTATGCAGTTACAAATGGTCGGAAAATTGGAGTATATGATGATTTCATGATAGTTGACAGACTTATCAGAGGATACCCCGATGCCACATATAAATCGTTTGATAATTATTCCGAGGCATATGAATATGTTAGAGAAAACCAGCAATGCTCAAAAGGAGATACTTCAAAAAGTCAGATATATAGAGAAGATAAATTAAGAAACAAAGAAAAAAGAAAAATTGCTACATTATATTGCAGATCCTGTGGAAAACCAATCCAATCAAAAAACTCAAAAAATAAGGGACTATGCCAAACTTGCTCGAAAATAATGAATAAACAGCGTGGTAAGTATAAAATTGATAAAAATAAATTCTCATATAATAGTGAAAGTGCTGCGCCACAATATATTTATGATCTTCTAGGTAAAGACAAGGAATTTATATCAATTGATGGAAGTAAACGGAATCCGTTGATTCATTTTAGATGCTTGCGGTGCGATAATGATTTTGTCATAAGGTATGACAAGTTAAAAAAATATATCGGACATGATTGTGAAGCGCTAAAAAGTTCTGGCGAAGCAATAGTTGAAGATTATCTTATAAAAAAACATATACCATTCAAGACCCAAAGGAATACATTACGATGTATTAATCCTGAGACAGGTAGTGTTATGCCATATGATTTTGAAATTGAAGGACGATTGGTATTGATTGAGGTCCAAGGAGAACAACACAGAAAATATATCAAAGTATTTCATGGTGACGAAGAAGGATTTGAGTATCAAAAGAAAAAAGATTTATATAAAAAAGCCTATGCCGAGAAGAAAGGCTACAAACTAATAGAAATATGGTATGAAGATATTTTAGACGAAACATACAAAAATATAATAATGGAAGCAATACAATAAACCAAGAAATAAAGATATATCACAATGATTTTGGACAAAAAAAGACAAAACAGACAAGAAGGGTTATGCATGTACATATTTAACATGATATAATTATAATAGGAATTAATATATAAGGTATCTGGTAGAAGAAAAAAACTACCAGATGCCTTTTTTTATGCTCAAAAGGAGTAGTGTATGATATTTCATGATTATTATCTTGATAAGGGTGTACGTGATATTTGTCATGAGGTCAAATGTGGCAATCCGACTATACAAAGGAATGCAATATCTATAATAGCAGAGGAATTCATATCATCCGGGGTAGTTGATACTGATTCGGTGCTTATTCCTGCCCCTCAACACTATACAGGAAAAGCTGAATATACATATAAAATATGTGAGATAGTATCTCAACGGACAGGTTGCCGGATAGCAGATATTCTGAGACGCAAACCTGAGGAATCATTTTATCGACAAAAGAAAGATGGAAAAGTATATGAACCAAGGTATTACCTGGACGGCGCTTTGCCGGATGGAAAAAAGTATTTCTTCGTTGACAATGTTATTTCGACGGGAGATAGCTTTCTTGTTGCAAAGAAACTTTTAGGCGGAAAACTCTATCCGCTTGTTTATGCGGTCGATTACGGAAGAGTAAAGGAGGAAGTGTTAATGGACAGAGAGAATATGATTGAATTCTGGCGGGATGTATATATTGCTGATCAGAAAAGTATTAAACAAGGGTTTAGAAGTGCGTTTACTGATCCAGATCCGATAGTAGCAAGAACTGAATATGTTGTTGAAACCTTCATTGATGATAAACCAGTCGAAACGATTGGCATATTCAATGATTATAATGAGGCGTTGGATTGTATCCTGGAAAACAGGAGAGATGAAAAATGCAAGATCACAAGAATAGATTATGACAGAGATGGCCGTGAATTGAAAGTCGAGTGTATTCAGGAACACCCTGGGAATATAGATGTTGCGAGAGCAGCAATCAAAAGCAAAATAGCAACATTTGTTGAAAATTATTATAATGAATTGTTTTTCTACAGGGTTAATACAATTGGCATGAGCGAAGAGCAGGCAATAGCTGCAGAAATCCCCAAGCGTGACAAATTGGTTAATGATCTTGTTGTTTTTCCTGGCTCTATGAAAATAAAAAAAATATTTGAAAGAGACTATATAGACAACATGGGTTCGATCTATCGTTTTCAAGACAAAATGACTTTTGAAAACGCAGAGTTGATGGCCCGGAAGGAATACGAAACATTTAGACAAAAACTAGAAGAGATAAAATTCATGATTTTAGATCAAAATCATAGCAACTACGCCATTTATCAGCTCCGTGATGATAACAGCCTTCATTATCATCACTTCGCAACAATTAGGGAATTAGAGAAGGACGGCCTTGAAATTGACAAAAAAAATTATGAACCGGTCTATGTTGGAAGATTACACGAAAACGATCTTCAAAAGCCTACGGATAGGATCCTTGATACTTTATTTGATAGATTTAATTATATGCGTCCCGAGGATTTCGTTGGGCATTCAATGTCTGTAAGTGACGTGATTGCATTAAGGGAGCAAGGGACATTGAAGGCTTATTATGTAGATTCTTATGGATTCAAGGAGATACCGGAATTTATAGAACAGTTCGATAAGGAGAAGGAAGAATATTATTGGGCATATGGACAGGGGCCGGTTAAAAGTAAGGAAGCAAACGAACTTGGAGAACTCACCGATGTGACGCTGACAGATGACCAAGTACAGCGAGAAAGATACAGACTATACGTTGATATGGACGGAACCTTGGCTGATTTTGAAGTTGTCGATACGTTGGAGAAACTGTATGAAGAAGGTCATTTTCTTAATCTCAAGCCAAATCAAAAGGTTGTGGACGCTATCAAAGATATCATTAAGAATAATCCGGATATTGATGTTTATATTTGCTCTTCATATCTATCAGACAGTCAGTATGCTTTAAAAGAAAAGAATGAGTGGGTTGATCGTTATATCCCGGAGATACCTATGGAACGAAGGATATACCCACCATGTGGCGTGTCAAAGAGCGAATTCATCCTGGACAAAACAGGAAGGCTCAATGAAAAAGATTTTCTTCTGGATGATTACACGATCAACCTTAATGAGTGGGAACCACCGGCTAAAGGTATTAAGCTGCTGAATGGAATAAACCACACAAAGGGAACGTGGAAAAATAACAGAGTCAGCTATGAGCGCTCTCCAGAAGATATGTCAAAGGCTATAACAGACATGATCTTGCACGGAAGAATAGTTATGGATGAGCCTATAAGTTGGAAGAATAAATCAATATAAGGTGGTGATATATCATGTTTGAAGCAAAATTACAAGGACTATTTGAGGATGAATTTGGTTGGGAAGCGGCTAATAGAGATATTTTGCCGGCACAATACAGTTTTCCAGTATTAGAGGAAAACAGAGATAATTCAAAGAATAGATTGATTAAACGAATGAAAGATCGCATCGGTGAATTTGATGAGCAACTGGATGAACATATAGCTGGACTAAACCTTAAAATCAAGCAGATGCGAAGACATATAGCCGGACATTCTTACATGGGAGCGAGTTTTACCAATGAACAGTATGATGAGTTATTAAGAGCAAAGGAATTTGGCGTGGATCCGGCGATAATTGCTGATCCTGAATATGATCCGGAACAAATGAGGACTGTAGCAGAAGCTGCCGGAGCTGGTTACGATATATCCAGTTACAATCCATCAATGGATATACATAAATTAACATTGCTTAATACATTTCAGATGCTTGCTCCCGAGTATGATGTTGTGAGGTTGGCCAATATTCCGGCTGACAAAATCAAGGTAATACTTAAAGGATACATGGAAGGAATTGATATTCTGAATTACGCTGTGGATTATTCCGCAGATCAGCTTGAAGAAATACTTCTCTGTCGTGAAAAAGGTCTGGATATTACAAAAATATTAGATAACAATCTATCAGCAGACCAAATGAATGTATTGATTGAGCATATGGATTTAGGAATAGATGTAAGCTCTTATAATAATCCGTCATATTCTGTCGAGCAGATGGACTCTGCGGCCTATGAGCAGCTAGAGAATAGATCAGAAAGATTTATGGGTATTATTACAAAAGAGGATGACAAGAATAATCCTAATATTGTAGACAAAGCGAGACATTCAGTATATCTAAAAAGCTGTAAATACTATAATCCGGAGCATAATAATCGAGTTGACCGTGAAGAGGCAGCTCTTAGGATGTATCAAGGAATGAAACTTCAATCAGCTCTTGTCGAACGAGAGGAGGCTTTTGTTCAAAGACAGGAAGCAGTAAAAGAAAAAAGAGGAATGAGCATATAGAGAGGAGCGGTAAAGATGGAAGCAGTAGGATTAGGAGAAGGAGTACAGCTTGTCAATGTAATGATTAACGGAACATCACAGGTAGTTGCATTAACAGGCAAATTCGCATCATACAGCATTGAAATGATCATAAGAATGTTCAAGGCAATTTATGCATGCAGGATTGCCCATGAGCAAAAAAAGAAAGAACTTAAACCGGGTGAGGTCCTTCCGGATCAGCTTATGGCTCATGTTTCTAACGTAAATATGAAAGCGCACGGAAATATATCATCAACCTCTATAATGCAGGTTGATAACGTTGTCCTGGAAGACTTTGAAAAATATGCTGCAAGTAATAAGATACCATTTGCTAAGTTGCATGATCTTAATTCAGCCGACGGGAAAACTGAAATCATGTACCTGTCAGATCATTCACAGCTTATTGGGGCATTTATCCAGGAGAATAACCCACATGCCAGGGCCTACAATATGGATAGTTATTTGAAAAACGCTACAGCAGAAGATATATCCAGACTTGAGGAACTCGTTGGTGGTGACAGCAGAGTTAAGGAAGGAATAAATGCACTTAAAGCAGCTAAAATAGAAGGTCCGGTATATAAAATGGATAATTTTTCTTCATTCTGCAACAATTACTATGTTGCCAGGATTGATGATAGCGATAGAGATGCTTTTCTTTCTTTTGCAGCTAAAAACGATATCAAGTGTAGCGTTTTTGAGAAGAACCAGTTTGACGGAACGTATATAGCTGTTAATGTGCCGGATTGGGATAAATTATCCGGGATTAACATCAACTATGATTGGATAAATACCGATGCATTTTATCAATCAACAAAGGAATTTTACAAAGAAAACAATATTTATAACGAACGTCAGCTATCATTCATGAAGGGAATAGCCAGACATGGCTACGCTAGAGAGAGCGCTGATTACCTGGGAGAAAACCTTTCTATATCTGTTGATGATGACCTAAGAAAAGGAATAAGAAACGAATCATCAACAAGCATCGCCCTTCTTATAGGCGAAGATAATAACGGAAACAAAATGTTTGCAAAAATTCCAAGAGGGGATGTTATCGCTTCACCGGGAGAAACAGATAAGATTCTCTTCAAAAGCGGATTAAATTATCAGATTTTCATGGTCGGAAAGGATTCGGACGGTAAACCATTCAGAAACGACAACATAGGTTATTACAATGGAAAAGACATTGTAGAGTTTCGAAAGAGTTATACAGAGGCATTAAAAAATACAAAAAAGAATAGCAGCGTGAGATTGGTTATGAATGGTAAAGACGGAAAAAAGATTACCAGTGGTTTATACGATAAGAAAACCGGCGGTATCACAAAGGTGGCCGGCGAAGCTAAAGATGTTATAAAAGAAGCCAGAAGCCTTGCAAAGTAGGAGGGAGCATGAACTATAGAAAATGGAAACCACCGGTTGTTATTTACATTCTGGTTATAGGTTTGATTTTATATGTTTCATTTTTTATATCAGATTCATACAACAAGGGCGATAAGATCCAAGCGATTTTTTCCGAGATAAATAAAAGGCTTACCGATACTAATTTCAGAATAAACTTTGGACATATATTTGGAGAAAATCTCAAGATAACTATATCTATATGTTTATTTTCAGAGTTATTAGTGATGGCATTTATTTTAATTGATCTATCAAAGGATAGAACATTTATGCCCGGAAAAGAAGCTGGATCAGCTCAGTGGGGAGATATTAATAGGCTTAATAAGAAATACCAGGATTTTAAAGAAGCAATGAAAAATAGAATATACTCTGAAAGAGTCAGGATAAGCATGGATGGCAAGAAAACAAGACTCAACAACAATGTAATAGGCGTAGGTGGATCCGGAGCCGGAAAGTCATTATTCCTTGTAACACCTAATGTTTACCAGGCTAATGTTGAGAGTATATATCCTGGTAACTATATTTTTACAGATCCCAAAGGGGAACTGCTTAAAAATAATGGAATATTCCTAAAAGACAGAGGATATACAGTTAAGGTTATCAATGTTGTCCCTGGAATGTTACATGAATCTGATTGTTTTGACATATTTCCATATATCAGAAGCAAGGAAGATATTATAAGAATTGCTAACGTACTGAAGTCGGCTACGGATTCCGAGGATGGTGGTAAGGCTCAGGATCCGTTTTGGGATAATGCGTTCATTATGTTTATACAATCATTGTTTCTCCTGGTTTGGATGGAAGGTGGCAGATGGTCGGCAGACAGATCTCCATTACTTGCATCCGTCCTGGCAGAAAAAAATATGAATACGGTTTTGGATCTAATATCAATGGCTGAAATTACAAAAAATGGTCAATCACCATTAGACAGAGTTTTTTCGGAATTAGTAGCAAAGACATATATGGATAGAAAAAATGGTGGTGAAAACCATCCTGCGTATAAGATTTATAAAAAGATCATGGGAGGAGCTGAAGATACAAAGCGAAGCATTTTCATTACAACCAATGCCAGGATGCAAACCTTTGATAATGCTGATGTGAGGAGGATTTTTTCAAAAGATGATTTGAACCTATCGTCATTAGCAAAGGACAAGGATGAAAAAGGAAAACCGCAGCGAGTGGCTCTCTTTTGTATTATTCCGGATAATGACACCACGTATAATGCGATTATTTCAATGCTATATACCATCCTTTTCCAACAGTTGTATTTCATAGCAGATTTTCAGACGAAGAACGGCTCATTGCCTGTTCCTGTTACGTTTTGGCTTGATGAGTTTGCAAATGTTAAGCTGCCGTCAAACTTTCCTAAATTGCTTTCAACAATGCGTTCAAGGAATATTTCAAGCGTTATTATTATACAGAATCTGTCACAGTTAAAAGAGTTGTATGAAAAAGGATGGCCTAACATAGTTGGTAACTGCGATACATCCGTTTACCTGGGTGGTAACGACAACGAAACATTTGAATATATCAGCAAAAACCTCGGTAAAAAAACCATTTCAAAGAGAAGCTATGGAGAATCAAGAGGAAAATCAGGAAGTACTTCAAAAAACACAGATGTACTTGGACGAGAACTGGCAATGCCCGATGAGGTTCGTGAAATGGACAATGATTATTGTGTCATTTTTGTCAAAGGACAAAAGCCGATATATGATCATAAGTATGTCACCTTTGAGAAGGCCGAATATAAGCATTCGATGCAGTTGGGTAATTATCTTCATTCTGTTGAAAAGAATAAGGACGAAAGCACAATCAGACTCGCAACTCAAAAAGAAATACAAAAGTGGAAGGAAGATATGATTACTATAAGCTTGGCTGAATCATTTGTATCCGAAGCTGATTATGAAAATATAGACTATCTTATTGATGAGGACTTTTCTTCTTCTATTATGTCGGATGTGGAAGAAATAGATATAACAGATATGACAGTAGAAGAAATCCTTAGTATAGATAGTTTTGACTTCCCAGATGATGAGTTTAACGAGATAGTTGAGGGCATGGAACACGGACTTACAGATGAAGAGATTAAGAGTTACATTCTGATGTCGGATCCGGGACAGATGTCAAGACACCGTAAATTGATACAAGCATTAAAAGGAAGGGAAATGTCCGGAATTGTAAAATACTCCCAAAATGCGCAAGGAGGTGAGGAGTGATGGATATCATTGAACACCTGGCAGATGCAGCAAAGGTTACTTATGCTGAGCTTTGCCTGGAATTATATATAGATCCGAATGTTCACAGCGAGTTATTTCAACGAATTTACAACGAATCTTTGTTTGATAAAAAAATTAATGATGCCTTTTATTCTTTTAAAGCTTCATTTCCTGAAATAGACAATATGGTATATCCGATATATTACTGCGGAGAAATGATTACCTCACATGATTCACTTGATAATAATGTGATCGAATATCATCGTATAGGAAAAGATTATTTTATTATAGAAAATGTGGGAAATAAGGAAGAACTAATAGATACATCAAGCGCTTCTCTGTATATATCAAAAAAATGCAGCTTTAAGCAGACAGAAAATGTAATTGAATACTCAGACAGTATTATTGATTTTTCAAAATCCCTGGTAGATGCTAGAGAAAAAATGGAAAGGTCAGCTTTAACAAATGTTGTTTCCGGGAAAAGACTAAAGGAAGATTACATCAAGTGTCTTATCAGAGATACAAAAAGGTATTTTCCTGATAGTAATATCAGTTACAAAAACGTGATTGACCTTATGCCTGAACAGAAAGTATATGCCATATAGACAAAACAGACAAAATGGTTCGGTATGTACATATTTAGAAGGCAAAAAATCAGACAAAACAGACAGAAAGGGTTTTACATGTACATATAATAGTGTTGTAGAATATACTTGACCAGTCAGAAAGGAGGGTTGGTATTAATGATAAAAATATCACTTAATGGTTTAAGAGAAGTAGACGCAGACAGGGAGTTTATGGGATATATCAGACTGAACATCGATGATAAGGTATATCTGGACTCAATAAAGATCTATAAGGACGAGCGACAGGACAACGGAATAGCTATAGTTGCTCCGGCAAACAAGTCCGGCGATAAGTATTTTCCGTTTTATAAGATTACATCAAAAGCATTTACGGAAATGCTAAGAGATTGTGTTATAAGGAATTACATGAATCCGGACAATAAAGAGTTTGTCTTTAATGCTGATAAAGATGAAAAGATAGGCCTTTATGTTCATCCGGACACTAATAAAGTCGATATGCTCATATCCGGTAAGTTATGTGTTGATTCGTTTAGGATTATGCAGAATAAAGAAAACGGGGAATTGTTTATATCAATGCCTTCAATCAAAAGGATGGATCCGGACGGAAAACCACAATATGACAGAGTGGTTACTATATCCAAGGGGTACAAGGAAGAATTCAATAAAGAAATACTGGATAAGTATAATAAGTACAGCAAAGACAAGACAGTAAAAGAAGAAAAACCAGAAGATGCAACGTTAAAAGCTCAGGTTATATAATACAGGAGGAAAATGCCATGATGGATTTTAACACATTTATAATTGTAGTAAAGGATAATATAATAAGCTACATGGGTGAAGATTATAACAATATAACACCCGAAATATCCATATTTAACAAAACAAATCTCGAAAACTCTCACAATCTTGTCCTTAACTTGGGTGGCGATGTTGCACCGTCAATAAACCTCGAGGGCATGTATGAGAAATACTGTGAAAAATACAATGGTGATTTTGAAAAATGCATGGATGCCTTAGCAGAGCAATTCAAGGCAGCAATAAAGGATATGCCTAAGAAAGATTTTGTCACTGAAGTTATCAAGGACAGAAGCAGGGTCTTTCCAATGGTGATCAATACAGATTCAAACAAAGAATTATTGAAAAATGTTCCTCACAGAGATATTGAAGATATGTCCGTTATTTACAAAATACTTATAAGAATAGACAACAATGAAGGATCTTTAGGTACGGCTACTTGTACAATTGATAATAAGATGCTTGAATCTATGTATGATGGAATGAGTGAAGCTGATCTCTTTGAACTTGCTATGGAAAACCAGGCTGAAACGTTCCCAAGCATTTTTTGTAGTTTAGGCGATCACCTTAGATCGTTAGCAATGGAAGACGGAATGCCGGAAGAGGTTGCAAATTCATTTTTCCCAGACACACCAGGCATGTATATTCTGAGAAATAAGGGTATTTCCGGGGCTGCAAGTATTCTTGATTCAGAGAAAATGCTGGAATACAAAGAGATGGTTGGTGGAGACTGTTATGTTCTTCCTTCATCAATACACGAAGTCATCATAGTCAACAAACAGAGTGGCATGGCACCAGAAGATTTAGCCAATATGGTTTGCGATATAAATGTTGCCTGCGTCGACGAGACAGACCGTTTATCAAACAATGTTTACGAGATAAGTAATACCGGAAAACTTGTTAAGGCAACAGATACACTTAACAAGGGTGTTAAAGATATGGATTACGGTAACAAAGAAAAAAATATGACAATTTAAAATCACTCAGATAATCTTCCTTATCTGATTTAAATCCCTTCGACAGAGCTGTCATAGCATCTGTTCGGGGGGATTTCTTTGTGGAGGGATACATTTTGGATATAAATACATTTACATATACTATGGCCGACATGGTAAACGGATATATAAAGCAGATGTTTAAGGATTACAAGTTATATACCGGGTATTACTTCAATATTAATCATAAATCACCGGCAATCATAATTAATGATGCTTGTGGCATTGTTAAGTACCCAATGAATGGTTTTTTTGAGGACTATAACAGTGGAAAAAGTGATATCAAAAGCATGGCATCTTATATTTTTACATTGTATTGCTTCAGAAGGAATACTCCGGCTCAAGATATGATTCCCAAACAAGAGGATATTTTTTTCATGACGGCATCTGCAACCCTTAATAGAGAGTATTTAAGTGAGGTCCCTCATGTCAGAATCAATGATGATCTTGTGGCTTTTTATCGAACTATAAGAATAAAGGATGGTGCGGAGCATCATACAGCTCTAACATACGATATGTTAAGCGCTATGAGAAGTACAAGACAGTTTTCAGATCAGGAATTGTATCAGACTGCGTTAAAAAACACACGTGACCGGATGCCTTTTGATATTAGTGAATCATATATAAAATATGATCCGGATAATGCACATTATATATTCTTATTAGGCAAAATATGTGATACAGGTTCTAATATTTTTCTTTTTCCAGATGTATTAAGAAATGTGGCTGAAAAAGAAGATGCTGATTTAATAATGGCACCTGTAGAGAGAAATCTGATCCGAATGGGATCATCAAAGATGTTTGATGTAAGAAGCTTTGATAGGTTTCTTGCAGATGAGAATAGCAGCGTTGCAATCAATGATTACCTATCATCACAGATATATATTTATCAAAAAGATTTGAACACTATAGAAAAAGTAACAAACAACCCACAGGTATTTATGGATAACTTTGAATGCATGAAACAAGCATTAAGGAGGTAAACAATGTATGTATAATAAAAATCGGGAATCAAGTAATGACATTCTTATGCAGAATTATAACGGATTTATAAACAATCTTCCCGGAAATCCTGAGCTGATTAAGACCATCATTAGATTTGGCAATAGATTGTATAAATATAACTTCTTCAATGTAGTCTCTATATTCAACGTTAATCCAAATGCCACATTTGTTGGAACATTTGACAACTGGAAGTCTGTCGGAAGAGTGGTAATGAGAGGGGAAAAAGGTATTCTTATCGGTCCGGAACCCATGCTGAAGAATTCTAATCCGTCAAAAGTCTTTGATATCAGTCAGACTACAGGAAGAAAAGTTGATTTTAGTTGGAGCATGACACCTTATCATCTAGATATACTTGCAGCCGAAAGAGGTGTTTCTAGCGAAAGCTATTTTGATGATCTAAGAATGAGGATTCTTAATGAATATGGTCGTGATATCGAAGAAGAATTAAATCGATTTGCGGTACAAAATAATGTACATCATAACTTGGCCGGATTGAAGTATTCAATCGTGTCTTGTATAATCGAGAATATAAAGACACGATACACAAAATCAAACGAATATAATTATTCGGATATTGCTGCTATAGCTGATCCACAGGTTATTTCAGAGGTATTATCTATACAGCATCGTTATGCGGGAGATATGTTAACATCTCTTGCTCGGGAGATTGATAGTATTGATAAGAGGAGGAGACTTAATGGAAGAGGCGAAGAACAAAGAATACCAGAAGAATCAGACAGACTTGCCACAGGAAACATACCTGGAGGAAGAGGAGGAAGAGGATCCGGAGGATCCGGGATCATACGGTTCGATGTGGCTAAAATGGATGATGGAGAACTACGAGCAGAGGTTCATGGAGTTGTACATCAGCGGGGAGCTTTACAAGATAGCGCACGAAGTGGACGTTCGGGCACGCAAGCATTGGCATCAGATAGGAACGGATATACTGGTGCCGAAATTTCAGCACGTGATGTTCGACATGGTGGAGGACTTTCAGACGGAATACAAGGAAGTGATGATGCTGCAAGAGGAATACAGATCACAGATGATGAGAGAAATAGTGTATCAGGTACGTTAGAATCTTCGGAAGATGCGTTTGTTTCAGAAATGGTTGAAGCAATGACCAGGGAGTACACCCAGGACGAAACACCAATGTCAAATGGTGATCTGGAATCGGTGGTTGAAGCATATGCTATGACTCATCCGGACTCTGATGAAAACGAATTACTGGATAGAATAAGATTAGCAATAGAAAGAAAGCTGAATTCAGTTGAAAAAACTGAGTATCGTCAGCTTTCTTTTTTTGATAGCTTTACTACTGATACGGAAGACACCGAAAAGGAAACTATATCCGCCGAGAATACATCTGGTAATGTGGAGGATGATTATATAGCTATTGGTCCTACTTTGTCTGACAATGATGTGTTTACTTCTACAGATGAATTTGTTGAGTTTACTGAAGCGTTTATGGAAGCTGTAGACGAGGGGGATTTTGATGATACGGAGGAAGACAAACCATCAGAAATCAACACAAAAAAAGAAAAAATACCAAAAGCACGAACCTGGAGCGAAGTATTTAATAAACCTACCAGCAGCACTGCATACGTAGGTGTTGTTTCTCTTTCGGATAGTGAAATTGCAGATATTCTGAGAACAGGTGGTGGAGAGAGAGATTCAAGAGAACGAATCTATGAGAGATTTAGAGAAGATAGAACACATGAATATCTTGTTGACTTTCTCCGTAAAGAATACAGGGTTGGCGGTAAAGGCTTTGAAATAAACGGAAAAGAGATTGCAATTTGGTATGACGAAGACGGGATGCGTTTTGGCCATCTCAGGAAAGCCAACAAGGAATATTTCATGAGTTTTTCGTGGGAGGAAGTAGAAAGTAAGATCAGCGCCCTTATTGAGTCTGGTGACTACCTTTCAAGGGAAGAAGCTGAAAATTCCGAGAAGATTTACAAGAGTGAACTTGCAACTAATATTTTCTTCTTTTGCAGGGATGTAATTGACGAGTATCCGGAAGAGCTGGGAGAGTTTTTGGGCAATAATTTTCCAAGCACAGAAGCATTAATAGAGAAGTCTTTATCAACAAAAGAAGGCCGTGATGCGTTAAAAGAATATATAGTTGACAGGGTTAATAAGATTAATAACGGAGAAATAGAACCGAGGTGGAGATCAAGGCCTGCACCGGATGAGTTGGCTGATAAAATAACCGGATATGCCGGAGAAAAAAAGACATTTCCGACAAAAGAAAACGTAAATCTACTCAAATATGGTTTTATTACCGAGGATGAGATTGACAACTATCTTTCCAAAAGATGTGGCAATACTGCTGGGGCAAGAGAACGCATTTATATGTTCTTTAAAGGTGGCAACAGCATGAAAGAATGTGCCGATTATGTAAAAAAGGAATTCGGCACAGGAGGCTCAACATCAGCACTTTCGGGATCTTGGCATAGTTATGCTGATTGTGATGCACGAGGACTTCGTTTAAGCAAGGGTTCTATAATGGATCCGGATACCAAGATTTTATTAAAATGGGATAGTGTTGCCAAAAGAATCAGAACGCTTATCGATTCAAAAGAATTCCTAAGTGAAGAAGAAATCAGAGAATATGAAGATAAATTAAACAAAAAGACGGTTGAAATCAACCTGGATGATGATATATGGACAAAGAAAGCTGAAGAGTATATTAATAGATATACTCAGAAACAATTAGGACGTGATGCAGACTTTAAGGATCCTACATATGTGCTGATAGATTCTAGGGATATGACAGATGATGTTACCGGCCAGGAGTTTAATGTTCAGATTGTAGCAGATCTTATTTCATGCCAGTTAATAACATATATCAATAACGAGGAGTTTGAACAGGCAGATTACGTCGATTTAGAAGAATTATGCAGCTCGGTTCTGATGTATCTTAGTGAATCTAATCTCTACGATTTCGATGAAAGCCAGTCAGAGCAAATCAGAAAGATTATCAACAATAGAATATCTGATGATGAGGTTGAAGCAATTCTCGAAGAAGACAGAGAGCATCAGGATCAAAGATATGAGGAAGAGCAGCAAAAGAATAAAAATTCCAAGGAAGAAGACACTCCGGAAACGGATGCTTTTCTTCCTGTCGAAGCAAAAGGAGCAAAAAGACGATTCAGAGACAATATTGATGCTATAAAAACTCTAAAACGACTCGAAAGGGAAAATAGAGAACCGAACGGAACGGAAAGATTCGTACTTTCCAAGTACGTTGGATGGGGAGGACTATCAAACGCTTTTAACGAACGGGACAGCAAGTGGAATGATGAGTACGTCGAACTTAGAGAGCTTCTTACTGATCAAGAGTATTACCAGGCAAAAGAAAGTACGTTAAATGCATTTTACACAACCAGAGATCTTTGTACTGCTGTTATAGATATAGTGAGCAGTTTAGGGTTTACCGGGGGAAGGATTCTTGAGCCATCAATGGGCATAGGTAATTTTTATTCGTCAATGCCATCATCCATGAAGAATAACTCTAAAATGTATGGAGTTGAGCTTGACAGTATTTCGGGGCGTATTGCAAGGCAGCTTCATCCGGATGTCGAGATTCAGATCAAGGGATATGAAGATACTGACTATTCGGATAATAGCTTTGATCTTATTATCGGCAATGTCCCGTTTGGCAATTACGGAGTATATGACAGGAGGTACAAAGACCATAACTTTAAGATACATGATTACTTCTTCGCAAAGTCGCTAGATAAAGTTAGAACTGGTGGTCTTATTGCATTTATTACTTCCAAGGGTACGATGGACAAGAAGAATAGTAAGGTCCGAAAGTACATTGGTCAGAGAGCAGAGCTGCTAGGCGCTGTAAGGCTTCCAAACGATGCTTTTAAGGATTATGCAGGTACAGAAACAACAACTGATATAATCATTCTCAAGAAAAGAGATCATATCATATCAGATATACCGGAGGACTGGATAAACCTTGGTCTGACTGAGGATAATGTTCCGGTTAATATGTATTACATTGATAATTCTGACATGATGCTCGGCAAAATGGTTTTTGATGAACGTATATTCGGTAAGAATAGCAACTATACTACCTGTGTTCCATATAATGGTATGGACATACATGAAGTGTTAAAAATGATAATCAGTCAGCGTTTTTCTTTTAATGCTTATTCGCCGGAACCTAAAGAACCAGAACCTATCACCATAGACGAAGATGGTAATGTTAAGGATACTATTAATGCCTTGCCGGATCTGCCACAGTACAGGGTTGTTATTGTTGAGGATAAGCCTTATATAAAGCGAGGGGACGAAGTAAAACTCATTAATGCTACAAGTGAGCAAGCGCAGGCATTTATCAATCTCAGAGACAGCTCAAAACTACTGATAGATATCCAAAACAGAGGATGCACCGACGAGGAATTTGCTACGGTAAGAGACAAGGTTATTGTTGATTACGAAAAGTATGTGAAACTATGCGGGAATACCAACGCATCCAAAAGTGACAAGCTGTTTGGAGAGGATAATGGCTTTAATTTCATAAGAGGTCTCGAAATAGTAAGTGACGATGGAAAAACATTTAAAAGATCGAATACGTTTCTTAAAAGGACAATCAGACCGTATATTAAGCCAGAGAAGGCTGAAACAGCCATTGATGCGCTTAATTTGTGCTTAAATGAATATGGTACTGTAGATATTCTCTATATGCTATCATTATATAAGCCGGATATATCAGAAAGGATAATTGAAGAGTCTGATCGCACAGGAAGAGAAGTTGCGGACATTGAAACTGATAGCGATCTTACAGATGCGTTGATTCTCGAAAAACTTACAAGCGAGCTTAAGGGAGTTATCTTCCAAAATCCATCCAAATATGATCCTGAGAATGATTATAAAGGCTGGGAAACTGCGGATGAATATCTTTCGGGAAACGTGAGGAGAAAGCTGCGTGAGGCCCAAAATGCAGAAGAACAGTATCCAGGAAAGTTTTCATACAATGTTGAAACACTTACTAATGTTCTTCCGGAATGGCTTACTGCTGGAGATATTGAAGTTAGACTTGGAGCTACATGGATAGAAGAGCAGGATTATGAGCGCTTTATTTATGAGCTGCTTGGAGTACCACGTTACTATCAGCATAATAGGGACGGAAGGTTTTCTTATGTTAATAACTACATTTCTGTGGAAAAAGAACCTGTTCATAGCACGTTCTACATTAAGAATAAATCTCTGTTTTCAAGAAACGCTGCGTGTCGAGAAAAATATGGTACGGACAGAAAGAGTGCTTATGAAATAATTGAAGAAAGCTTAAACCTTAAAAAGACTGAGGTGAGGGACAGAATTGATGATGGCGGTGGAAAGTATCATTATGTTACTAATCGTACAGAAACCATTTTGGCAAGACAGAAGCAGGAGCTTATAAAAGAAGAATTCGTAGAGTGGATTTTTAAGGATCCTGAAAGAAGGGCAAAGTACGAAGAGATTTATAATGAAAAGTTTAATAACACTAGACTTAGACAGTACGATGGCAGTATCTTGCAGTTTCCGGGCATGTCAACTGATATAACCCTTAGAAAGCATCAGAAGGATGCTGTTGCCCGTATAATCATGGGTGGTAATACTTTGCTTGCACATTCGGTAGGAGCCGGAAAATCATTTGAAATGATTGCTGGATGTATGGAAATGCGCAGACTCGGAATAGCAAATAAACCGGCTCTTGTGGTTCCAAAACCGATAGTAGGTCAGATTGCATCGGAGTTCATGAGACTATATCCGGGAGCAAATATACTGGTCGCTGGTGACGGAGACTTTAGCACAGCCAACAGAAAGCGATTCATGGCAAGGGTAGCAACCGGTGATTATGATGCAGTAATCATGAGTCAGCCACAGTTTGCTAAACTCTCAATATCAAAAGAAAGAAGGATAAAGTACACAGAAGACCAAATTCAAACCCTGGTCGATCAGAGACAAAGCCTGGAGGCAGCAAGAAGTAATAACTGGACCGTTAAGCAGCTTCAGAGTTTTATCAAGACACTTGAAGAAGGGTTGAAGAAACTTCAAAATGAGGAATCCAAGGATGATTTTCTTGACTTTGAGGAACTCGGAATAGACGCAGTATATATTGATGAGGCTCATAATTTCAAAAATCTTCCTATCTTTTCAAAGATGAGAGTGTCCGGCATATCTAATAGTCCATCACAAAAGGCTACGGATATGGAATTGAAGTGCAGATACATTAACGATATTAATAAGGGGAATAGGGGAGTGGTATTTGCCACAGGAACTCCTATTAGTAATTCCATGAGTGAAATGTATGTCATGCAGAAGTTTCTACAGTCGGATAAGTTAGACGAATATGAAATCGGAAATTTTGATGCATGGGCATCTACTTTTGGTGAAATAACTTCTCAGATTGAATTATCAGTAGAAGGAAAGCGTTTTAAAGAAAAGAGCAGATTTAACAAATTTGTTAATATTCCGGAGTTAATGGGAATGTTTCGAGAAGTGGCCGACATTCAGCTTACAGAAGATCTTAACCTGGATCTTCCTAGGATAAAGACCGGAAAGCCTATAATAGTCAAGTGCGAACCGGATGATTACACAAAAATGCTCATGGAAGAGATATCAGAAAGAGCAGATCGCATCCATTCCGGAGGAGTTGATCCTTCACAAGACAATTTCCTCAAATTAACATCGGATGCAAGACTGTTAGGTACTGATCCGAGGTTAATCGATTCATTTGCACCGGTTTCGGATGACAACAAACTGAAAATGGTAATAGAGAATGTTGTAAATGAATATACTGAAGGTAACAAAGACGGAAAAATAGGGTGTCAGCTTATTTTTTCAGACATAGGAACCCCGGCTAAAGGCAGATTTAACGTTTATGATTGCATTAAACAAGGACTTATTGATAAAGGAATACCGGCTAATGAAATAGCCTTTGTACATGATGCAAAGGATGAAAAGCAGAGGACCAGGATGTTTGATGCCGTCATGGACGGGAAAATAAAGATCTTAATGGGTTCAACTATGATGCTTGGAACCGGCGTAAATGTTCAGAAACATATAATAGCCATGCATCATGTGGATTGTCCTTGGAGACCATCTGATATTGAGCAAAGAGAAGGTCGAGGGATTCGCCAGGGTAATGAAAATAAAGAAGTGGCGATTTATCGGTATGTAACGGCCGGAACATTCGACGGGTATTCATGGAATCTTATCGAGAATAAACAGCGTTTTATTTCTGCGATAATGAGAAATAAGACAAGTGCCAGGATCTGTAACGATGTTGATGAAGTTCTTTTTTCGTATGCTGAGATAAAGGCTATAGCTTCCGGCAATCCGGAACTAAAGGAGAAAGTACAGCTTGAAGAAGAAATTGCTCAGCTTCGTGTACTTAAAGCAGCATATAAGAACTCTCATTACGAGATGCAGACGAAGATTAATATTAATCTCCCGAAACAGATAGAACTGTTAAGGCAGAAGATAGGCAATATTAACAAGGATATTGAGATAAGAGACTTCAATACACAAACTGAATCAAACGAAAGAGCTTTTACGGATAATGAACCAAATGAGGAAAATAGCGGATTTTCATTCGTTATTGGTGGTAAAGAATACACAACAAGGAAAGAAGCTGGAGAAGCAATGATTTCAAAAGCAGCAGATGTCCGGAAGAATACAGATGTGATTAAAATCGGCAAGTATCGAGGTTTCGATATTTCTGTCACAAGAGATGTGTTTGAAGACAGAAAGATCATAAAAATCGAAGGAGAAGGGGAGTATACATGTGAATATTCGTATGATCCAGTAGGTGTAACCAGAAGATTAGACAATGCCCTTGCTGCTTTTGAAAAGACACGAGAAAGCTTAACTGAAAATATGAAACAAGCTGAGAAAGACATTGTTCTTCTTAAAGAGGAATACGAAAAGCCATTCCAGAAAGAAGAAGAGCTGCAAAAGAAAAAAGCAAGACTTGAGGAACTTAATCAGATATTATGTTCGGACGATAGTAATGACCAAGTATTTACAAACGATCTGGACAATGAGGTTCCGGACAAAAAGATAGCAAATTTATAATTTTGCCAATTTCCTTCCATAAATCCCATAACGTTATGTTAATATTAAGATGTAACATAGCGTTATGGGACGAAAGGATGGTTGTTATGGCAAAAAATATGACTTGGTATCATAGAATTAAACTTGAGATGCTATATAATGCCGGAATCGGTGTTACATCCATCTCTAAGCAGCTTGGTTATAGTAGGAATACAATCTACAGAGAACTAAAGCGTGGTATGTGTGTTCAGAGAAATACTGATTGGACCGAAAGGGTTATTTATAGCAGTGATTTAGGACAACAGCAACACGATTTCTTGAAACACAACAAAGGAAAAGGCGAAAAAATAGGTGGCAACATAGAACTAATAGAATTCATCGAAACGATGATAATTGAAAATAAGCTTAGTCCGGAAGCTGCTTTAGCAGAAGCAGAAAAGGCTGGATTGATAGTTAATATATGTTTAAGGACACTATATAGATATATTGATAATGGCCTGTTTTTAAGATTAACTAATGCAGATCTTCCGGAGAAGAAAGACAGGAAACGTGATTATAGGCGTGTAAGGGTTGCAAAAAGATTATCAAAGGGAAAAGGAATTGAAGAAAGACCTTCTTATATAGAGGAAAGAGTTGATTTCGGACATTGGGAAATGGATACTGTTAAAGGTAAAAGGGGCAAATCGAAGTCCTGTCTGTTAGTATTAACAGAGAGAAAAACAAGAGAAGAAATAATATTCAAAATGCCGGATCAAAAGGCAGAGTCAGTAGTAAATCTTATAGACAGTCTTGAAGTTAAATATGGAGGATTTTTTAGCAAGGTATTCAAGTCCATAACTGTAGATAATGGAGTTGAATTTTCTGATTACATCAGCCTGGAAAGGTCGTTACTATCCCCGGGCAATAAAAGAACTGAACTGTATTTCTGCCATCCCTACAGTAGTTGGGAAAGAGGCAGCAATGAAAGGGCGAATAAACTTATACGGAGACAGATTCCAAAAGGGACGGATATTGATAAAATATCAAATGAAGAAATAAAGAGGATAGAAGAGTGGGTAAATAAATATCCTAGACGGATGTTTTCATATAGATGCTCAGGAGAATTATTTAAGGATGAGCTATCAATGATCTTCAATGCAGCATAGTATTAATATTGAAAGTGGTGTTCATATGCCCAAATATAACACATGTGTTTGGGTGTGTTTTGGATGCCATTTTTCTTTTTATTAGCTATAATTTCGTGATTTTAAGCCATTAGATTTTGTTCTACCTTGATCAGATATGTTATATTAACCCTGTTAAATAGATTATAAAACCTCGGAAAATATTATTTTAAAAAATATGTGAAGAAAAAATTGACATTCTTTA
>Ga0256404_1002083_pt1 | contig 45289 bp, 37 predicted proteins | sample RumenRJG_01DNA_FD_185990 | JGI IMG/M metagenome (GOLD analysis project Ga0256404, IMG submission 185990) | Bovine rumen microbial communities from Lethbridge, Alberta, Canada - RJG_01 | ecosystem: Host-associated > Mammals > Digestive system > Stomach > Rumen | place: Canada: Alberta | collected... | reverse complement strand
ACTCTCTATAATTCCGTCAGTTAGGATGTTCCACGAAGCGAAGATTGGAAAACGACATTTGCAATTTCACAAACCCTTATAGTTCAGACACTTAAGAATGACAACAAGAAGAATGATAGGTAAAAATACAGCACAAAAAAGGTATCTGTAAGCAATATAAGTAGGGTGTTTTCACCATATTGACACAGATTATGAGGAAACCCTTTTTATTTAGACAAAATTTAAATTACTTATCTTTCCTACCGAAAACTGAGAAGTGTACATAGCGTTTTGGATGGGCCTTCAAGTCGATCATCAAAGAGTCTGCATGCATCATGGTGGCATTCATATTATTATATAAATCCGCATCACGCATCAACAGGCCAAGCGTACCTTCGTTACTGTTTAGTTTGGCAGTCATCTGCTCCACATTCTGCAATGTATTGTTCACCTTTGCCATGGTTGCAGCGAGATCCAGCTCGTTCAGATTGCGTGTCAAGTCGTTAGCATTGGCCAGCATCCCGTCAGCGTTCTTAATCAAACTTGGCATCTGCCGATTCAGAGCTTGCGCCATTGTATTCAGTTCGTTTGTTGTCGTGGTCAGATTTCCCGTAATCTGATCAATATGATGAAGTGAATTTTTTAAGGCCGGATCAGACAATAGTAAGTTTACATTCATCAGGATAGAATCAAGCTTTGGAAGCATGGCTTGAATCTGAGGCACCATACCAGCAGCCAAGCCCATGACTCCCTGCTGGAGACCGCCACTAATGGTATCGCCAGGCTGAAGAAGATCTGACGGATTAGGACCAAGCACCAACTCCAGCTTGATGTTTCCCAACAGGTCGCTCGCAATCTCGGCATTACTACCCTTCGGCAGGCGCATCTCATTGTTAAGGCCTATAACAGCCACGATATTATTCTGACGTCCATAATCATAAATAATATCCTCGACGACACCAACACGATAGCCATTAGCATAAATAGGACTGGATACGGATAAGCCACTGATATCATTGAATTTCACATAATAATTCCTATCAGTTGAGAATATCGGCAAACCTTTAAGGAAATGCAGCCCCATATACAAAATCACGATACCTACTATGGCCACAAGGGCTATCTGGACCTCTTTGCTAAACTTTTTCATACCTATCCAACTATTTCTTACCTTTATTTGCCTTAAACTCTCTAATCGCTTCGTTTACGTTCATCTTCGCTCCATCCTTAAATGCTATGATAAAAGCACCAGGGAACTTGTCAAGGATTTCCTTGCGAAGCCTATAAATCTGATTATAGTCCGACGAAGAACCAACAGTATATTTGTACATACCACCTTCCTGGTAGCTATCAACATTTGTCAACCCCTTAAAACGGCCGTCACCATTACGGATCTTCCCTGTACTGGCCATAAACTGGACCTTGAAGACAGGTGCTTGCGAAACGACAGGACTCGCAGCAATGCTTTCCGTCCTCTCTTCTGTAATTGTGGTTTCTGAAACAGGCTGAGAATTCACTGGGGTCTGAGTTGCAGGCACTTCTACTTGTTCAGGCATACGCTGACCATCCTGCTCCACTGCTGAGTTCTGCACTGCTTCCGATTCTGGGACTGGCTGCACATCAGACGGCATTTCCTGAACCTGACTGCCAATTTCCTCTTGCACCGGTTCCTTCTTTGACGGCTTTACCCGTACCTGATCCTGAGGTACTATCTGCGGGATCTCAATCTTTTTTTTCTCAGGCTCTGGCTTAAAGGGAATAGTGATATTACCTCCATGCTTTTTCCTATATGCCAGGAAAGCATTAAAAAGTCCACGGGCATATTTATCAGCGGCACTGCTTGAGTTCATAAATTGCTCTTCATCACGCGTTGAGATAAAGCCACACTCTACCAAACAGCCCGGCATGGACGACAATCGAAGCACCGCAAGATTATCCTGTTGCGCTCCAAGATCCTGACGGCCTGTAGCCTGACACACATATCGCTGCATATATTTAGCCAACTCCACGCTGTTTTCCATGTTTCGATCCTGAATGAACTCAAACATAATATCGCTCTCAGGCGAATTAGGATCATAGCCATGATAGGTCTGCTTATAGTCTTTCTCAAGAAAGATGACGGCATTCTCACGCTTGGCCACTTCCAAGTTTTCCACGACACCTGTTTTCCTACCTGTACGTTTACTGGTGCCGAGTGTATAAGTCTGGAATCCACGTGCCACACGCCCTCTAGGGAGTGCATTGATATGAATAGAAATAAAAAGATCTGCCTTGTTCTTGTTGGCAATCTCGGCACGTCTATATAATTCTACAAATCTATCAGTCTTACGCGTATAAATGACATTTACATCTGGGCAATTCTGCTCCACCATTCTTCCGAAAGCCAAAGCATACTTCAAAGTCAGGTTTTTCTCTTTTGAGATGACGCCAGCGGCTCCAGTGTCATGTCCACCATGTCCGGCATCAATAACAAGCGTGAATTTGCGATTCGCGGCATTCAAAACTACCGCAAAGCAACACATCGTTATCAGAAATAATACAATCTTCTTACACATATTTTATATAAAACGGTGCAAAATTACGCATTATCTGTCAGATTGGCAACAATTACTCAAGAGTTTTATCATTTATTAAGTGTATCTCCACACTTGCGCCCGCACAATCAGCTCCCATAGGAGGATTCTGTTTCACGATTTCCAGATCAATAGAACTTATTTCCGGATAAACCGAAATAATAGCGTTAGCAATACGACCAGCTACATGCTCAAGCAATTTGGACGGAATCCGCATTTCGCCTGCCACCAACTCATAAAGGGTCGCATAGCTAATCGTATCCTCCAAGCTATCACTCTCCATAGCTGCCGACAAGGAGTAACCGACTCGTAAATTGAGCAGGAAGTCCCCACCCACACTCCTCTCTTGAGGCATCACACCATGGAATGCGTGGAAGTGGACATCCTGCAACGTTATATAACTTGATATCATCCGCATCGGCTGGCTCCGCAATTCTTACAGATAAGACAGCCTTCCTGATAGATCAGGCTCTCATGGCCACAATTCGGACATTTCTGTCCCTTTGCCTCTGTTCCGTCTGTCACATACTTCTTGAGCGCACGCTCCACACCGTTCTTCCATGTGTTGATACTCTCGTCTTTCAACTGCAAGGAGGAAACGAGCTTAATGACATGGTCGATAGGCATACGGTAGCGGAGCACACCGGATATCAGTTTGGCATAGTTCCAATATTCGGGATTGAACTTCTCCGAAAGTCCTTCGACCGTAGTCTTATAACCACGTTTGTTCTCAAACTGGAAGTCATAACGCTTGGATCCATCGGGATTGACATGCTTGATAATCTTACCATGGGTAACGGTCTTGGGCAGAACGATTCCCTCGTCATCATCCTGCAAACCGGTGAAGATCTCATAAGGATAACCGTCAAGTAGTCCAACCAATGCCACCCATTTCTCCTTATTGTTCTGGAAACGAACGACATCACACTCCAATACAGCAGGTCGAACCTCAGTGACTTCTGGATGCTTGCAAGGTGCAGCCGGAGACTTCTCCTCCAGATTATTGTCCTTTGCCTGATTCTCACTGCTCTTTTCCTTTTTCACAGAGACCATTACACCAGAGCGACTTCCATCACGATAGATGGTACAGCCTTTGCAGCCACTTCTCCAAGCTTCAACATAAAGACTATTCACGAGATCTTCATTGACATCGTTTGGAAGATTGACCGTCACACTAATGGAATGATCCACCCATTTCTGAATAGCCCCTTGCATCCTGACTTTCATCAGCCAGTCAACATCATTGGCCGTAGCCTTATAATATGGTGATTTCTGGACCAACGCATCAATCTCGTCTTGAGAATAGCGCTTGTCAGGATCATACCCATTCACACGCATCCACTCCAGGAATTTCGGATGATAGACGATATATTCCTCAAAGGAATCACCTACCTCATCGATAAAATCAACATGAACAGAAGCATCGCCGGGATTAACCTTTCTGCGACGTTTATAGAATGGGAGGAACACGGGCTCGATACCACTTGTTGTCTGGGTCATCAAAGATGTTGTCCCAGTCGGTGCAATCGTCAGACAAGCGATATTTCTTCGGCCATATTTTGCCATATCCTCATATAACTGAGGATCAGCCTTCTTAAGACGATTCACAAAAGGATTCTGCATCTCACGCTTGGTGTCATAGATTTCAAAGGCACCACGTTCCTGAGCCATCGTCACTGACGAACGATAAGCATTCAATGCCAAGGTCTTATGGACCTCAACAGAGAAATCCGTAGCCTCCTGAGTACCATAGCGAAGGCCCATGGCAGCTATCATGTCGCCCTCGGCAGTGATGCCGACACCCGTACGACGGCCCTTGCCGCTCTTCGACTTGATCTTCTCCCAAAGATGGCGCTCGGTACCCTTTACCTCTATGGACTGCGGGTCTGAATCTATCTTCTCTAATATCTGGTCTATCTTTTCCAGTTCAAGATCTACGATATCATCCATGATACGCTGGGCCACTTGCACATGCTGCTTAAAGAGATCGAAATCAAACTGTGCATGATCAGTAAACGGATCTTTCACATAAGAATATAGGTTGATACATAGCAGACGGCAGGAATCATAGGGACAAAGAGGTATCTCACCACAGGGATTTGTCGATACGGTGCGGAAACCCAGGTCGGCATAGCAATCAGGGATGCTCTCGCGAAGGATGGTATCCCAGAAGAGCACGCCGGGTTCGGCACTCTTCCAGGCATTATGCACGATCTTAGCCCACAGATCCTTTGCCGATATTTCTTTCTCGAAAGTGAGATCAGTATCACCACTCTTTCCTGCTTCCTGCGTACCGTCAATCGGAAAGCGCTGGATATAAGGCAGGTCATTGACGGCTGCTTCCATGAACTCATCGTCGATCTTAACAGACACATTCGCACCTGTAACTTTGCCCTCAGTCATCTTCGCATCTATAAAGGCCTCTGCATCAGGATGTTTAATGCTGACTGAAAGCATAAGTGCACCGCGACGACCGTCTTGTGCAACCTCACGCGTACTATTACTATAGCGTTCCATAAACGGAACCAAACCTGTCGAGGTCAGCGCAGAATTGTTCACTGGAGAACCTTTTGGCCGTATATGACTGAGGTCATGTCCTACCCCACCACGGCGTTTCATCAACTGCACCTGCTCTTCATCAATACGCAATACGGCACCATAAGAGTCTGCATTACCATCCAGGCCTATCACAAAACAATTCGACAAAGAGGCTATCTGGAAATTATTACCAATTCCCGTCATAGGACTACCTGCCGGTACAATATATTTGAAGTGATCCAACAGACGGAAGATATCCTCTGCCGATAATGGATTCTTGTACTTCTTCTCTATACGGGCAATCTCGTTGGCTATACGCCAATGCATATCCTCCGGTGATTTCTCGTAGATATTACCAAAACTGTCCTTCATCGCGTATTTGTTTACCCATACGCGTGCGGCAAGTTCATCTCCACCAAAATAATTCATAGAGGACTGGAACGCCTCTTCATAAGTGTAGGTCTGCATGATGTTTTTAGTTTATTTCTATTTTCGGATGCAAAGTTACATATTACTTTTCTATTTTGGGAAACTTTTCCAATAATTCTTCGAAAAAAGTTTTCCGAAACAGAAAACTTTTCGTAACTTTGCACCACAAACAATAGGCATATGAAATCATTATCAACAAGAAGAACTATCCGCAAATACGCAGATCGCGACGTCAGCGACGAACTGCTGAATCGTCTGTTGACAGCGGCTGCCCGCACCCAGACAATGGGGAACTTACAACTTTATTCGGTTGTCATCACCCGCAGTAATGAGATGAAATCAAAACTGGCACCAGCCCATTTCAACCAGCCAATGGTCACCAATGCTCCTGTTGTGCTGACCATCTGTGCCGACTTCAACCGAACCTCACAATGGGCTCGTTGTCGAAAAGCCGAGCCTGGATACAACAATTTCCTATCTTTCATCAATGCTGCCACCGATGCATTGCTCTTCACTCAGACCTTCTGCAACCTTGCCGACGAAGAAGGGTTAGGCTATTGTTACCTTGGAACAACGGTCTATATGCCTCAACAGATTATAGATATCCTCCAACTTCCAAAACTCGTCATGCCCGTCGCCACACTGACTGTCGGCTGGCCCGATGAAGAGCCTCCTCTCTCCGACCGTCTTCCTACAGCTGCATTCATCCATAGCGAGACCTATCACGACTACCAGCCAGCTGACATTGACACCTATTATCATTACAAGGAACAACTTCCGGAGAATCAGCATTTCTGCGAGATTAATCACAAAGAGACACTGGCACAGGTCTTCACAGACATCCGATACACCCGCAAAGACAATGAAGCCATGTCTGAAGGTTTATTACAGACACTAAAAAAACAAGGGTTTCTCGATTGAGAGACCCTTGTTTATGATAAAATCTACACGCATTAATCCACTACAATGGGCTTGTACTTCGGTACGAGCGCCTTCATGATACACCAACCGATCAGATAGGCAACGGCGCAGATACAGAAGACAACCATATAGGCTGCAGGCTTGCCTTCAAAGCCGAAGAAGGTAAAAGCAGAACCTTGTTCTGCTGCCCAAGTAAAGAAGTTGCCAGAACCCATATTAATAGCCATTGATCCAATACCACCCGTCATTGTGCCCAGACCAACAATCGTACCGATGGTAGATTTCGGGAACATATCACCGATGGTGGAGAACAGGTTGGCAGACCATGCCTGATGACCAGCACCAAGCAAGCCAATCAGGATAGCAGGCCACCATGCGCTATAGGCGCCCATCGGCTGGGCAAGAAGCCCCAGCACTGGGAAACAAGCGAAGATGAGCATCGCACGCATACGACCCAGATAGGGATTCATACCTTTGCTCTCAACAAAGTACTTCGGCAAATAGCCACCGCCTATAGAAAGCACCGTTACGATGAAGTACAGGGTGAAGATGAGCAGAATACCCATCGTAGAGTCGGAAGTATAACCATATTGATCTGAGAAATATGCTGGAGCCCAGAACAAGAAGAACCACCACACGCCATCCGTCATGAACTTACCAACGAGGAAAGCCCATGTCTGCTTGTAAGTGAAACACTTCATGAATGGAATGGTCTTCTCTTCTTTCTCTGACTGGCGGTCCTGAACATCTGCCAAATCGTTGTCCTGCTCGATGTAGTTCAACTCAGCCTGATTGACGAACTTATTAGAACGAGGTTTGTCGTAAGCCCAAATCCAAAGTCCCATCCATACATAACCCAGCACACCAATGATGATAAAGGCCATCTCCCAGCCCCACGCACGAGCCAACAGGGGAATCGTGGCAGGTGCGGCAAGGGCACCTACAGATGCGCCGCTATTAAAGATGGAGGTAGAGAAAGCACGGTCCTTGGCGGGGAAGTATTCGGCTGTAGCCTTAATAGCAGAAGGGAAGTTTCCTGCTTCACCGACGGCGAGGATCAGACGACAGCTGAGGAAGAGCCATACAGAAACCGTAGCAATGGCGACAGCAGCATCCGATCCTGCCTGCACCAGGCGAAGCGCCTCAATGGAGTCATAACCCTCAATCGTCATGGCAGCCCATCCGCAGCCAGCATGCATCACAGCACCTGTTGACCACACAAAGATGGCAATCAGGTAACCCTTCTTCGTACCCATCCAGTCGATAAACTTTCCGGCAAAAAGGTTTGCAATGGCATAGAACAGCGAGAACAATCCGGTAATCGTTCCGTAGTCTGCATCCGTCCAATGGAACTCAGGGGCGATAAAGTCTTTCCAAGTTAAAGACAAGACCTGACGGTCCATATAGTTCACGGTTGTTGCCAAAAAAAGCAATCCACAGATGACCCAACGCCAGTTAGACATCTTATTTGTTTGTACAGGTGCCATAGTTATCTAATATCAATTACAGGAATATTGTCTTTGTCATTATAATAGAGGTTCTCACCGGCCATACCCCAGATAAAGGTATAGTAATAGGTACCTGCGGCAGCATGCATGCTCCACTCGGGCGACATGATGGCCTGCTCGTTGTGCAACCATACGTTACGGCTCTCCTGAGGCTGTCCCATGACATGGGAGATAGTCTGTCCCTCAGGCAGGTTGAAATAGTAGTAAGCCTCAATACGGCGACCATGGGTGTGAGGAGGCATGGTGTTCCACACAGCACCGGGATTCAGTTGGGTCAGTCCAAGCTGCAACTGACAAGGACCTTCCTCCAACACATCATTCACGATGAGCTTATAGACTGTGCGGTTGTTAGCCTCTTCTACCGTTCCCACTGGTCCCCAGACAGCAGCCTTCAACGAACCCTTGCGGCCGTCGAGGGTAATCCACTGGGTCTTGTAGTGCTGGTGGGCAGTAGCAGAGTTCAGATAGAACTTCGCCGGATTCTTGGCGTCCTTGCTGCGGAACTGCACACTCTTGTTTACATCTTTGTCCTTACCGATATGACCACGACCAATGTAAAGAGCTTCTTTTGGTGAAAGGGCATACTCTTTGCCATCGACAATCACGACACCATCGCCGCCACCGCAGTTCACCACACCAAGTTCACGATTGTACATGAAATACTTCTCCTTGATAGTGTTATCGACATCAAGACCCAGTTCCCAGAAGTTCTCCAGCGTCAGTGTCGTATTAACGGGCATCGCTCCACCGAAGATGAAACGGTCATAGTGGGAATAAGTGAGGAGGATAGAGTCTGGCGACATCACCTTTTCCATGACAAAACGCTCACGCAGTAACTTCGTGTCATAGTGTTTCACGTCTTCAGGATGACAGGCTGTCTGGAACTTCACGTGCTGTGCACCAACGAACCTGTCAGCTTCCTGTGCATGAGCAGCAGAAAGCGAGAGGGCTATTGCCCCTGCAATCGTTAGAATTGTTTTCTTCATTTCTATTATTTAGTTTTAAGTTTATTATTTCGCTGCTTTCTCGTCAGCCACAATCCGCTGTCGATTCCAAAAGACCATTGCTATGGTGATAAGCGTCAGAACACCGACACCGATATAGGCCAGATTATTCACACACTTATAGATCACCCAGCCGAAGAGACTCGATGCGAAGTCGAGGGCACCAGCCTGGAATCCTTCCGGAATCTTGGCGGCGGGATCCTGTGTCTGTGCATATACCGTCTGCGCTGCCTGGGTGAAGGCTGGAGCCATGTCCGTAACAAACCATAAGCCAATACCAACCGTGATAATACCGACAATCAGCGTCTTCACCACATTACCCTTAGTGTAGGGCAATACCATGACAAACACATAGAACATACCAGCCAGCGATGCCAGTGGCAGGAACTCATTACCAGGCAGTGCAACGGCCATCAACAGAGCCAGCGGGATCAGGATCAGCGAGGCCACTAGAGTGGTAGGATGACCGATCACCAGAGCAGGCGACATACCGATATACACTTTCTTGCCTGACCATTTCTTCTGTACCACCTCCTGGGTCTTCTCTGCAATCGGCTTCAGACCGTCGATGAAGAGTTTCGTGATACGCGGTATCAGTTCCATCACAGCACCCATCGTCACACCCAGGAAGAGCACCTTCTTGATATCGAGCTGGGCTACAGTACCTATCAGCGCACCTACGATGACACCCAGTACGATAGGCTCACCAAGCACACCGAACTTTTTCTTCAGACCTTCAGCATCGATGTCAAGCTTCGAGAAACCCGGAATCTTGTCAAGCAGCCAGTTGATACCGATGGCAAAAGCCGTAAAACTCTGGCAGAAAGGCTGTGGGATGGAGATACCATCCATATCGTCATAATAGCTCTGGAATTTCTCTGCAGTCAGGTCGGCCATCACCAGCGTGATAATGTAGCACACGATAGCCGCAAAGTACCCCCATGCCAGACTTTGATCCATCACGAAATAGGCTACCGCACCGATAAAGGCGAAATGCCAATAGTTCCAGAGGTCGATGTTTACCGTGCGGGTACATTTTGTTATAAGAAGCAGGAAGTTCACACCCAGACAGATGGGAATGATAAGCGCGCCCACAGCTGTGTTATAGGCTACGGCTGCTGCTGCAGGCCAACCCATATCAAACACACCAAGTTGCAGATCGTAGAGTCTGGAAATCTCACTCAGCGGCCCACCGAAGTTGTTCGTCAACAGGGCCGTCACAATACCAAGACCCACAAAACCGACACCCACGTAAAGGCCTGACTTCAGCGACTTTCCGAACTTCATGCCAATACAAAGGCCGATAATAGTAAACAGGATTGGCATCATCACTGATGCGCCCAGACTAATAATGTAACTGAATACTTGTTCCATTGTTATAATATCGATATTAATTTGTTTTAGCGCTAATTCGACTGCAAAGATAATAAAAAAATGACGAAAAGAAATATTTTTCGTCATTTTTCTTACGTTAACGTTATCGGACTATTGGAGCTGAGGTTTCACAAGTATCGTTTCTCCTGCCTTGGTCTGTACGTCGTACTCATAGACTTTGCGCACCTCAGGCGTATCGCCCGACGCTTTTTCTTCAGCCACGACAGGTGTTTTGATCTTCGCCACCACCAAGAGTGGATTCCGGCATGTACCGCGAGCTGGTTTCAGTCCTTTACCCGTCAGAGGGACATACGAACGCAAGCGAAGTACGCCACCTATCCTTGAGGTAATGGCCGCCTGTATCAGTCTGCCAGTTTGCCACTGTTCATCCACCACGAATCCGCCACGGGCACAGAGTCCCTTCACCTCACCGTCCTGCCAGGTATCAGGCAGTGCCGGCAGCAGATGTACAGCTCCGTCGTGACTCTGCAGCAACATCTCTGCCACACCGGCTGCACAGCCGAAGTTTCCATCAATCTGGAATGGTGGATGGGCATCAAAGAGATTCGGATAAGTACGCCCCTCAGGATATTGGCTCACCCTACTGTCGTCGGGCAACAGATGCAGCATGTTTGAGAGAATCTTCAGGGCGTGATTACCATCAAGCATACGCGCCCAGAAGTTCACCTTCCATCCCAGACTCCAACCCGTCGCCATGTCGCCACGTTGTGTGAGGGTGTTGGCAGCCGCCGCAAACAGTTCCGGATGGGCATAGGGTGATATCTGGTTCGACGGATAGAGCCCATAGAGATGTGAGATATGACGGTGTTCATCCTTCGGATCATCGGCATCCTCCAGCCACTCCTGCAGCTGGCCGTAGCGTCCCACCTGCATGGGCGGCAGTGCGGCCAGTGTCTCTGAGAGTCGCTTGCTGAGTGGCGCATCCTTGATGCCCAAGACCTTCATCGCCTGTTGCAACTGGCTGAGCACATCGAACACAATCTGGTTGTCCATGGTCGAACCAGCCGTAATCGTCGTACCCTTACCAGCCGGACCGTGTTCTGGCGATACTGTCGGTACCGTCATCAGCCAACCGTATTTCGGATGGCGCTGCACGTAGTCGAGCAGGAAGGCTGCTGCCCCACGTAATACGGGATAGTACTGACGCAAGAAGGCCTTGTCACCCGTAAACAGATAGTGTTGCCAGAGGTGGGTCGAGAGCCAGGCGCCACCTGTCGGGAACATCCCCCATGTCGGACCATCTATCGGTCCTGTCACACGCCAGATATCGGTATTATGGTGGGCCATCCAACCGTCGCAGCCGTACATCTGCTGCGCCGTCTCAGCCCCTGTCTCACTGAGATCACGGAGCATCGAGAAGAGCGGCTGTGCCGTCTCCGTCAGGTTACCTACCTCCGAGATCCAGTAGTTCATCTCGGTATTGATGTTGATGGTGTATTTCGAATCCCACGGTGCCATCAGCTTGTCGTTCCACACCCCCTGCAGATTAGCAGGCTGTCCGCCAGGCTGCGACGAACAGATCATCAGGTAGCGCCCGTACTGGAACATCAGTGCCACCAGATCCATGTCCGATCCACCGGCAAAGGCGGCAAGCCGCCGGTCTGTGGGAAGACTCGACTTTTCCGACGTTGGCAGGGTGAGCGACACGCGCTGGTACTGGCTATGGTACTTTGCGATATGTGCGTCCAAAAGACTTTGGAAGGTGCGTCCCTTTAGTGAAGCCACGGTGGCATCATTCTTAGCCGAGGGGTTGCCGCTGACATCCCGATAGCTGACGAAGTTGGTGGCGGCCGTGACATAGACCGTGGCAGCCGATGCACCACGAACGGTGATGGCTTGCGCCTCATCGCTGACGCTGCCGCCCTCCGTCTCTACCCAGATGCGGCACTCGGCGCTCAGTCCGGCTGGTATGCCCTCCTGCTCCACACCCTGCACGGTAGCCGTCAGACAGTGCGCTGCCACCTGTTGGCGATTCACCAGCTCACTCTCGTACGACACGGCGAAGTCCAACTTGCCGCCCTTATCGGCCTCCAGTCTCACGGCAATCACATTGTCGGCCAGCGAAGCTACGACCTGTCTGCGATAGCCCACGCCATCTACCTGATAATGCACACTGGCCACGGCATCGTCGAGATTCAGGCTCCGTTCATAGCCGGTAGCGTTGCGATGGTTCCAGAATTTCAGGAACAGATTGCCCATCGGCAGGAAACGCATGCCGTGGGGGCCTTTGAAAAAATACTTTTCAATCAGCCCTTGGGCCTCCTTCTCCCGACCGTCGAAAATCAGCTGGCGCACCTCGTCGAGATGGGCCTTCGCCTCCGCACTACTGTTCTGATGGGGCGAACCCGACCAGAATGTCTCCTCGTTCAACTGAATCTGTTCTGTGTCTGGTCCACCATAGACCATCGCTCCCAGATGCGAGTTTCCCACTGGCAGCGCTTCCAGCCAGTTGCTGGCAGGCTTGTCGTACCACAACCTACGAGGCTCACCATGTGCAAGTCCGACAAACGACAAGAGGAATGTAAGCAATACAAGTTTTCTCATCATAGATCATCATCCTGACTATATTAATCTTGGAAATAGACGCGCTTGACGCGATTAGAGACGCCTGTCAGCACCTCATAGGGAATGGTGTCGATGGCATCGCTCAAGACGGTCACGGGCAGGTGCTCACCGAAGATCTCCACTTGGTCACCTTCCTGGCATGGGATGTCGGTCACGTCGATCATCGCCACGTCCATACAGATATTGCCGACGTAGGGGGCCTTCTGTCCGTTCACCAGACAATAACCATGCCGGTTGCCGAGATGACGGTTCAGTCCGTCGGCATAGCCGATAGGGATGGCGGCGATCACAGAGTCGCGATCAAGCTTACCTTTTCGGCTGTATCCTACGGTCTCGCCTGCTGGCACATGGTGCATCTGCAGGATGGTGGTCTTCAGCGTCGAGACGGTATTCAGGATACGATTGTCACGGGAGTCAATGCCATAGAGGCCGAGGCCGAGACGACACATGTCGAGTTGTCGCTCGGGGAAGTGCTCGATACCAGCAGAATTGTCGATATGGCGCAATATCTTATGGGAGAAGGCAGACTGCAACTTGTTGCTACCCTCCTCGAAGAGTGCGAACTGCTGAGCCGAGAAGCTATCAAAGTCATCACTGTCGGAACCCACGAAATGACTGAACACCGAACGGGGGATCACTGCATTCTGATGTTTCAGACGGTCGATCAGCTCGTCCATGTCATCCACGGGGTCAAAGCCCAGACGGTGCATGCCCGTGTCAAGTTTGATGTGGACAGGCCAGCCGGTGATACCCTCCTTACGGGCGGCCTTGATCAGCGCATCCAGCAGACGGAAGGAATAGACCTCAGGCTCCAGGTCGTAGTCGAACATGGTCTTAAAGGCGGTCATCTCGGGGTTCATGATCATGATGTTGGCCGTGATGCCAGCCTTACGCAAGGTGACACCCTCGTCGGCCACAGCCACCGCCAGATAATCGACACGATGGTCCTGCAACGTACGGGCAATCTCTACCGCACCAGCGCCATAACCGTCGGCTTTGATCATGCACACCATCTTCGTCTCGGGCTTCAGGAACGAGCGGTAGTAATTCAGATTCTCCACCACGGCATTGAGGTTCACCTCGAGAATGGTCTCGTGAACCTTCTGTTCCAGCTGTTCCGTAATCTGGTCGAACCCGAACGGACGGGCACCCTTCAGCAAGATCAGTTCATGATGCAGAGCTGCAAAGGCATCGCTGGAAAGGAAATGATTCACATCAGCAAAGAACTGCTTGTCGACAATCTGGATTCTATCAGCCTGTGCAGAGAGTTCTGGACCGATGCCAATAAACTTGTTGATACCACGCTTCACCGCCAGGTCGCTCACCTGAGCATAGAGTTTATCGGGGGTCGTACCGGTCTGGAAGATATCACTGAGGATCAGCGTCTTCGTCAGACTGCCTGCCGACTCACGACGCTGCATGAAATCGAGGGCAATATCGAGCGAGTTGATATCACTATTGTAAGAGTCGTTGATGAGCAGGCAACCACGCTGACCTTCCTTGACCTCCAGACGCATGGCAACAGGTTCGAGTTTAGGCATGCGGTCGGCCAACTGGCCGGATGTCAGTCCGAGGCGCAATGCTACGGCCGCACAGGTGATTGTATCTTCGATAGAAGCCTCGTCGATGAAAGGAATAGAATAGGTATTCTCCTCACCCTGCCAGATATAGGTGATACGGGCCGACTGTCCTTTGTTCTCAATGCGTTTCACGAAAAGGGCCACCTGCTCGTCACACTGCGACCACGCAATCTTCTCTCCCTTATACTGCATACGACGGATGCAACGGCTGACGATATCGTTGTCTGAACAATAGACCATCGCCTCCGTATCGTGCATCAGTTCAAGCTTCTCCAGACATTTCTCTTCCATCGAACGGAAGTTCTCCTGATGGGCACTACCCAGGGAGGTCAGTACACCGATGGTAGGCTGGATGATATCGCGCAGGGCCATCATCTCACCGGGCTGACTGATACCTGCCTCGAAGATACCGATCTCTGTCTGCTCGTTGAGCAACCAAACGGAGAGGGGTACACCGATCTGGGAGTTGTAGCTACGAGGCGAGCGCACAATCTTCTGGGAAGGTAGGAGCAACTGGTAAAGCCACTCCTTCACCATCGTCTTGCCGTTGGAGCCCGTAATGCCGACAATGGGGATGTTAAACTCGTCACGATGGCGCTCTGCCAGTCGTTGCAGGGCAGCCAACGGCGACGGCACAATCAGGAAATTGGCATCGGCCATCGTGGTGACACTGCCATTCGGACAGTATTCTGCGATACCCTTGGCTTCCACAACGAAGTTGCGCACTCCACGACGATACAAATCCTCTATATATCTGTGACCGTCATTACGTGTTGATTTCAGTGCAAAGAACAATGTCTCCTCTGGGAAACAGAGTGAACGGCTATCGGTCAGTAGCCAACCTATCTGGGCATCGGTTTCACCAATGCGACGTGCGCCAATAAGCGTCGTGATCTTTTCTATTGAGTAATTCATTTTCTGTTGTTTGTTTTCAAAGTGCAAAGTTAGGGTATTTTTTCTGCAATTCCTGTACTTTTAACATAGTTTTATCCATCAGGGCCTGATATTCCTTCGAATCGGGATGGAAGGGCTTGTGATTCAGCACGGCCTTCAAGGGTGCCCACTCCTTGAGGAACACGAGTGCCTCCTCACTGAGCCAGGTTTCCGTGAGGCGTTGCCAGATGTATTCGACAGTCTGGTCGGAAGGGTGTAGCATGTCTGCTTGATAAAAGCGGTAGTCACGCAGTTCGTCATTCACGATCTCATAGGCTGGAAAATAGTTGACCGCCGGATTTGACCCGCAAACCTTGTCGGCTGCCAAAAGCAGCGTAGCCTTCGACAGTTGGGAACCATGATAGCCGTATTTACGGTAACGGATAGGACTAACGGTGAGTACGACCTGCACGTCGGGGTTCATCTGTCGGAGGAGTTCTATCGTCTGCTCAAGATAGTCTGCACAGTCATCAACAGAGAGTTCTTCTTCAATGAAGAGTGTCTGAGGGCGCTTCTGACAGTTATCCACGATCTCGCCCGTCTCCTTCAGTCGATAGACATGGTTGGTGCCAAGTGTCAGGAAAGTCACAGCGGGCGACAACTGCTGTGCCGACAGACGCTCCACGGTATGGAGGATACTCGCAGGATTGTACATCACGCCAAAGGGATTGACGGTAACACGGAATTTCTCTTCCTGGAACCGACGACCTATACTGTCGGCAAAACAGGAACCGACGAAGAGCAGGTCTGCACAAGGGCCGATTCTAAACCCCGGATCTGGCACATCGACAACAGTACGGAATTCCATCAGCTACGACTTATCTGTAATCCGCCTGTAGAGAGCGTCATCTCCACAAAACGGGCATTGGGATTACTACGGTGCTCGGTCAATATATGTTTGATGCGGGCTGCCGCCTCTGGGTCCTTGGCTATCATATAGAGGTAGCCACCACCACCGGCACCTGGTAGTTTATAACCCAGACAGAGATCGTCGACAAGACTCGTCAACGCAGCGACGGCGGCGGGGTTGGTACCGTTGTCGAGTTGCTGATTCTGTTGCCATGTCAGGCGCATCAGCTGTCCCATCCGTTGGAAATCATTACACTGAATGGCCTCGTACATCTCCATCGCATGTGCCTTCATGTCACGCAACAGACGGAGTTCCGGTCCATCGTTGAGGAACATCCGTCTCACAATCTCTGCCAGGATATGCTTGGCAGTACGGGTGATACCAGTATAATAGAGCAGATGACAGGCACGATACTCCGGCTGTAACCATAGATCGGTCGGCAACCAACGCACCTGTGGACTCTGGTTGAAACCTCTGCCTGTCTGCAGCAGTTTCACGCCGCCGAGCACACCACCGAACTGATCCTGCCAGCCACCGCCTGTGGTCAGCATCTGTTCGAGCATCAGCGTACGACGCCCGATCTCTGCCTTGTCCCAGCCTAAGCCGCAGAAGTCGCTCAAAGCACCCAGCACCGTTGCTGCCAGGATGCTCGACGTTCCCAGACCACTGCCTGCCGGTATGGCTGAGAGTAATGTCAGTTCGACGCCGCTTCCAAACGACTCCAATTGAGTGCGGAGACTTGTATATGAACTGGTCATCTGACCGAATCCTGCCAGTACCAGGGCTGCCTTCGGTATGGAGAATGGCGAACCCACATGCATGAAATCCATCAACTGCTCATAGGTTTCCACCACTTCCACCGCCCCGAGGTCGATACTCCGCAACACGATGCGCAGTTCCTTCGACGGTCGGACAAAGGTCTGTAAGGGTGGCTGACCATTGAGTTCGATGGCGAAGTTGACGACACTGCCGCCTTCCAACAGACAATAAGGTGGCGTATCAGTCCAGCCACCAGCGATATCGATACGCACAGGCGATCGACCCCACACAATCTGGTCAGTAGCGACACAGAGGGAGGGGACCTTGTTAGCTTCGTAGGTGGTGACACTCCTCTGTGTCAGACCCTCACGCAACAGGGCGAATGCCTTGTCACTATCATCACGGAACATCGCATCGTGGACGCGGGTCATCAGCGGTGCGTCCTCCGGTAGTGGAGCAGGCATGGGAATCTGTTCCCCGTCGAAGGCCGCCTTGGCGTCAGCCAGATCCAACTGATAGAACACGCTATGTGCCCAGTTGCTGGCCAATGCCTGCCAGTTGCCCTTGCGGAAGGATTGCCGCTGTTCGAAGAGCCGACGCAGGTTAGCCTCCGTGGAAATCTCTTCGGCAGAGATCAGGCGATCAGCCCGAGAAACTAGATTATCTAGATTTTCTAGAATTCCTAGGCTATTTATCACCGGGAATTGCCGCCGCTGTTGCTCAGCCCCGGCAAATCGGTCATCTATATGGTAGCGGCGCACAGCATACTGTGTCTCGCCAATTGGTACAATGTCGATACATTCACCGGGGGCTAACGAGAGTTCCCAGTCATTTTGGGGCACACCGGTGATGATATGGTCATGAGTGAGTCGCCAACGCTTTCCGACGTGACTATTCTCAATCCAGATATTCGTATTATCAGCCGTCAGCGGCACCTCTACGGTCGCATTCTGCACGAAAATAGAAGGATGAGGCTTACGGTCGATGTGCATAATCTCGCGCTGGTCGTTCACCAGATTCTGGATGCGCTGCATCGAGGAAATCATCTCCCGCGAGGTTCCGAAGTGGTAGAACTCACCACCGGCCAGTGGTAGAATGGCGACTTTCAACTGTCTCAGTTCGTCGTCGGCAATAGTCGGATCAGTACCGAGTGCACAACCGAACTCCGAATAGAGGTCATATTCCTGGATACGATTCCCCTTACGGCTTCTGGCCATCAGCAGTCGCACGGCCTTGTCGCTCAACAGCCAGATACCGATATCCGTCAGATAGAAATGTTCTTTCTGTACCTCGTTCAAGGTCTCTACCGAGGGCTTCTGCAACATCTGCTTCAAGACGGAGGGCGTCTGACGACTGCTGACGAACACGCCATGGTTCTTGGCTACCGAAGCATCGAGCCACAGACCATAGCAGACGACGTCGGCCTCTGGAACAGGCTGGAGGGGTTGTGTAGCCCGGATCAGCACGTCACCGCTAACTACCATCGTATGGATGTTATCAGGCGACATCGCCATCATTTTCTCATAAAGCGGCAGTTGCAGACTCAACAAGTCTTGTGACAGGCGCTGACCGCGTTCCCAACGGAATACGGGTATTGGCGTCAGGATCTTGCCGGAGGGGGCATACGACGGCAAGCGACGGCTCTGTCCGCCCGCATGGAGCAGGATACGCTTCTCACGGGCCAGCCAACCGTCAAAGGCTGCCTCTCCTACTCCTTCGCTTTGGGCACAGGCTTCCAACAGCCAAGTCGTTCCACCACCACTGCCAAGTTTATGTCCGACAGGGTCGTTGGTACAGAAATAGTCCGTCCGGCTCAAGCCCGTCACCTCGTGGAAACTGCCAACAAGGTTGGGTGGCAAGGATAGCAGTTTCTTCATGGTCTATTCCTTTTTCCGGTTACGATATTCGATGAAGGCAATTCCCACGACAATAAGCAGCAAGAGGACAAAGGCAATATAAGCCACCGTCTCGGTCACGCTGACAGACTTCGGGAAGAATGCCAGTTCCACCTGATGTTTGCCTGGCTGCAGATGAATGGCACGGAGGATATAGTTCACACGGCCCAGTTCTGCCGGCTGACCGTCAACGGTAGCCGTCCAACCGGGATAGTAGATTTCGGAGAACACGAGCACTCCACCCTTGCCGGTATTCACATCATATTTCAGACGGTTAGGCTCATAGGAGGTGATGGTCACCACACTAGCCGTATCCTGCACCGCAGCCTCGCCAAGCTGTGTCTTGAACTTAGCATCGGCCACAGCCTGATGACGCAAGTTGAGTTTTCCGACAGTCTCCAACTCTGCATTGGCATTATCGACATAGCTGATCTGATCGACAAACCAGGCATTGCCATAGACATAGGGATTCTGGATGGGCACAGTCTGACCGCCTTCGAGCGGGAAGATGAAGTAACGGGTGTTCAGCATGTTCAACACTGGACAGATGCTGTCACCGTTTACCTGGGTCATGTCGCCGGCAGCTTCACCCACAGCCCTGAAGAGCTTTTGCATTTCTGGGTTGATATAGGCCTCTATCATCTCCTGATAGCGGCGTAGCTTGGCGGCATGATAGCCACCGATGCTCTTATGATAATACGAGGTCTCGTTCTCATTGAAAGTATTCGAGGCAAGGTTCAGCACACGATAGTCAAGGGTCTCGTCACGCAGGATGAGTTCATCGGTCTGTGTCTTCTGCTGCGGGGCCTCGCGCTCCGACTTCGGCACGAACATCTCGTCGTTCAGGTAGCGCTTGTTCACCGTCCACAGATCAACCAGGCAGAGCACCAGGATGATGCCGACGGCATACTCCTTCTTCAGCTTGCCAAATGCTACTGCCAGCAACACGCCCGTACCAGCCAAAATGATATAGAACGAACGCAAGGCATCGCTGGTGAACATCGCCTGGCGCATCTCCGTCAGATTGGCTATCAGCGGCTGGATATGCTCTGGCGGCAGACTCTGCAGGGCACGCATCTCACTGCTGGAGACGAAACTGCCAAAGAAGGCTTCGGGCATCAGCGAGAACAGCAGCGAGACAACACCCGTCAGCAGGAACGAGATACCCACATACTTCATCCTCTGTCTCATCAGTTCCGGCTTGTCAAACAGCTCCTTCAGTGCCAGCATAGCGAGCAGAGGGATGGTAAACTCAGCGATAACAAGGATTGAGGCCACCGTGCGGAACTTGGCGTACATCGGCACGTAGTCGAGGAAGAAGTCGGTAAAGCCCATGAAGTTCTTGCCCCACGACAGCATGATACTAAGAATCGTTGCTGCCAGCAATGCCCACTTCACAGGGCCTTTCACGATAAACAGGCCGAGGATGAACAGCAGCATCACAAAGGCACCCACATAGACGGGACCCGACGTACCAGGCTGTTCTCCCCAGTACTGCCCGATCTGGTCGTAGATGCTCGCATAGTCAGGATTAGCATGCTTCATGGCGGTCTCGTTCATGCTCAGGGGCATCGAGGCACCGCCTTTCGTGTTCGGGATGAGCAGCGTCCATGTCTCGTCGATGCCATAGCTCCACTGCGTGATATAGTCACGGTCGAGCCCGCTGCTCGTCTGGTTGGCACTATTCTGCTTCACCAGCTCACTCTTGCCGCGCATCGACTCCTTACTGTATTCCCATGTGTGATAGAGATTCGACAGGTTGATGCACACGCCGATGGCCGCACCGACGACACATACAGCCGTCGCCTTCAGGAAACGGGCCATCTGATGCTGCTGCACCGCTTCCACTAGCCAGGCCACGACCAGCGCCAGGATGATGAACAGATAGTAATAGGTCATCTGCACATGGTTGGCATTGATCTCGAAGGCGGTAAACACCGCTGTCAGGAGCAGACCCCACAGGTACTTGCCCCGATAGGCCAGCACGATACCGGCTATCATCGGCGGCAGGTAGGCCAGTGCCCACACCTTCCAGATATGACCGGCAGCGATGATAATCAGGAAATAGGTGGAGAAGGCCCAGAGGATGGAACCCAGTGCCGCCAGGTGCTGACGGAAGTCGAAGGCACGCAGCAGGATATAGAAACCCAGCAGGTAGGCAAAGACAAACCACACATTCTCGGGCAGCCACAGATGATAGGCATTCACCGCCTTCGTCAACAGATCAGTAGATCCGTACGACGGAGCCATCTGATAGGTCGGCATACCACCGAAGAGGGCATTCGTCCATCGGCTACGCTCACCGGTCTTCTGCAGATATTCGATACCTTCCTGTCCGGCGCCTCTTCCTGCCGACGCGTCATGGCGATAGAGGATACGTCCTTCGATATCGGCAGGAAAGAAATAAGCAAAGGCCAGAACGGCAAACAACAGCACTGCCAACACGTCGGGCAGGCATTTCTTCAATAGTGTCATAACTTGCAAGTTTTGTTATTTGCGTGCAAAGGTACAAATTTTTAGGCACGGATGACACGGATTTCACGGATTTTTTTGTAATTTTGCAGCGATTATGGAAGAATCTGTTATTACCAGCGTAAAAAACCATCGTATCAAACACGTCGTCGCTCTCCAGATGAAGTCAGCCCTTCGCCGTGAAGAGGGGCTGTTTGTCGTAGAGGGGCAGCGCGAAATCGAGCACTGCATCGCCTGCGGCTATGAGATAGTGGAACTGTTCTATCTCACAGGGGGGCAGGCACTGTGCGAGGTCTCGTCAGCGGCCTATGAGGTGTCACCTGCAGTCTATGGTCGAATGGCCTACCGTAGCGGCACAGAGGGCGTCATCGCCATCGCCAGGAGCAAGAGTCATCGGTTTGAGGACCTGCAACTGAAGGAGAACCCACTGGTAGTGGTACTGGAGAGTGTCGAGAAACCCGGCAACTTAGGGGCTATTCTCCGCACGGCCGAGGCCGCCAACGTCGATGCCGTCATCGTCTGCGATCCGCTGACCGATCTCTACAACCCCAACCTGATACGGGCCAGTATCGGGGGCGTGTTCAGCGTACCGACAGCTGTCTGCGACTCAAAGGTCTGCATCACCTTCCTCAAGGAACGGGGCGTCCGCATCCTGACCGCACAGCTTCAGGACTCATATGAGTATTACGACTACGACATGCGTCGTGCCACCGCCATCGTGATGGGAACGGAGTCAACAGGCCTAACCGACCAATGGCGTGAGGCTGCCGATGCCCATATCCGCATCCCCATGCTGGGTCGGCTCGACTCCCTGAATGTCAGTGTCTCTGCTGCCATTCTCATGTACGAGGCAGTAAGACAGAGAAACAGCAAGTATCAGACTTTTAACTCCATCATGTAAGATATGAAAATAGGTATGATTGTAGCCATGGACAAGGAGTACAAGCAACTCCGTCCGTTGTTTCCAGAAGACAAGTTGATCCTGCAGAAGAGCGGCATCGCCACTGTCAACGCAGCCATACAGGCCGTAGAGATGATCCGTCAGTACAAACCCGACTGTATCATTTCCAGCGGCTGTGCCGGTGGTAATGGCGATGACATCAACCTCCAGGATGTCGTCGTGAGTTCTGAACTGACCTACCACGACGTGTATTGTGGCAAGGCCATCGACGACACGACCGTCTATGGACAGGTACAAGGACTTCCCGCCCGTTATCAGGCTGACTCCTATCTGCTGGAGAAGGCGAAGCTGACCGGTGCGAAGCCTGGTCTGATTGTCACGGGCGACTGGTTTGTGGATTCCAAGCAGAAGATGGCCGAGATCGTACGTCTTTTCCCTGACGCCAAGGCTGTCGATATGGAGTCGTGTGCCATCGCGCAGGTGTGCCATATCTATAAGGTGCCGTTCATCTCGTTCCGCGTCATCAGCGATATCCCCTTGCGCGACACTGACGCCTCGCAGTATCACAATTTCTGGGACACCGTCGCCGAGAACTCATTCCAAGTCACCAAAACATTCATCGAGAGTCTTTAATATGGAAGTTATACAAAGTTTCACCATCGACCATACTCACCTCAAGCCAGGCATCTATGTCTCTCGCGAGGATAAGGGTTTCACCACCTTCGACCTGCGTATCACCGAACCTAACAAGGAACCGGCCGTTGCCCCTGCTGCCATGCATAGCATCGAACACCTGATGGCCACCTGGTTCCGCAATAGCGAGGCGAAAGACGATGTCGTCTATGTGGGGCCGATGGGTTGTCTCACAGGTATGTATATCATCATGACCGGCACTTACACCGTCGAGGACATGCGCCGTCTCACCATCGCATGCCTCCAGTGGATTCTCAAGCAGACAGAAGTACCTGCCACAGAACCACAGAGCTGCGGCAACTATCTGCTCCACGACCTGCCCATGTGCAAATGGGAGTGTGCGCGCTACCTTGACCGGCTCCAGAATGATTTCCACTGCGAATATACCAAACTGAAGATCACGCTCGACGACGGCAAGGTCTTCGCTGATGCCTAACAATAATCCCCAGCCGGTTGGCTGGGGATTATTGTTAAGCTGATGCAAGCATCGCTCTATCCTCGCTGAATCGCAGCCTTTTTCCTTTGATCGTGATCAAGGATAACCTTGCGCATACGCATGGACTTCGGAGTCACCTCGACCAACTCATCCTGCTTGATATACTCCAGGCACTCTTCCAGACTCATCACCGTCTTCGGGATGATACGGGCCTTCTCGTCGGTACCCGAGGCACGTACGTTAGTCAACTGCTTGGCCTTGCAGACATTCACCACAAGGTCGTTGTCGTGAACATGCTCACCAACCACCTGACCGGCATACACATCCTCACCCGGATCGATGAAGAACTTACCACGGTCCTGCAGCTTGTCGATGGCGTAGGCAAAGGCATTACCCGTGTCCATCGAGATCATCGAACCGTTCACACGACGTTCAATCTCACCCTTATACGGCTGGTACTCCTTGAAGCGATGGGCCATGATGGCCTCACCCTGAGAGGCTGTCAGCACATTGGTACGCAGACCGATGATACCGCGCGATGGGATGTCGAATTCGATATTCACACGTTCACCCTGATTCTCCATAGAGGTCATCTCACCCTTACGACGGGTCACCATATCAATCATCTTAGAAGAGAACTCCTCGGGCACGTTGATGGTCAGTTCTTCTATCGGCTCACATTTCTTGCCGTCGATCTCCTTATAGATGACCTGCGGCTGACCTACCTGAAGCTCATACCCCTCACGGCGCATGGTCTCGACCAGCACTGAGAGGTGCAACACACCACGACCAGAGACCACCCACTTATCGGTCGAGTCCTCGAAAGGCTCTACACGCAGGGCAAGGTTCTTCTCCAGTTCCTTCTCCAGACGGTCGTTGATATGGCGGGAGGTCACGAACTTACCCTCTTTACCGAAGAAGGGCGAGTCGTTGATCATGAAGAGCATCGACATGGTCGGCTCGTCGATGGCAATCGGCGTCATGGGCTCTGGATTCTCCAAGTCGCAGATGGTGTCGCCAATCTCAAACTTCTCCAGTCCGATGACAGCACAGATATCACCGCAATCGACACTCTCCGTGCGTACATGCGTCATACCCTCAAAGGTGTGCAGTTCCTTGATCTTTGTCTTCTCCAACGAACCGTCACGATGAGCGATGGTCACCTGCATGCCGTCCTTCAGCTGTCCACGATGTACACGTCCCACGGCGATACGGCCTTGATAGCTCGAATAGTCGAGCGAGGTGATCAGCATCTGCGGTGTACCCTCTATCTGCTGCGGAGCAGGAATCACCTCGACAATCTTATCCAGCAGATAAGTGATATTGTCGGTAGGCGTCTTCCAGTCCTCACCCATCCAGCCATTCTTGGCCGAACCATAAACCACCGGGAAGTCGAGCTGATCCTCGGTAGCGTTCAACGAGAACATCAGGTCGAACACCATCTCATAGACCTCTTCCGGACGGCAGTTGGGCTTATCCACCTTATTCACCACCACAATCGGCTTCAGACCGATCTGCAAGGCCTTCTGCAGCACGAAGCGCGTCTGGGGCATCGGACCCTCAAAGGCATCGACGAGCAACAGACAGCCGTCGGCCATATTCAGCACACGCTCCACCTCACCACCGAAATCGGAGTGTCCCGGGGTATCAATAATATTAATCTTCGTTCCTTTCCAATTGATGCTGACGTTCTTTGAGAGAATGGTGATACCACGCTCACGCTCCAAATCGTTAGCATCGAGTACCTGATTGCTGAGATCCTGTCCCTCACGGAAGAGATTACCAGCAAGCATCATCTTATCGACCAAGGTCGTCTTGCCATGGTCCACATGCGCAATAATTGCGATATTTCTGATATCCTGCATACCTTATTATCTTGAAATTGGGTGCAAAATTACAAAAAATCCGCGTAATCCGTATAATCCGTGCCTAAAAAATTTGGTGGGATGAAGAAAAAGTTGTAATTTTGCACCCGCATTTCGGAAAATCCGGAGCATTTGACGACGTAAACCGCCCGTGATTAGGCTGGCTGAAGCGTCTGAAAGATGTTAGTGCAAACATTATTAATCACAATTCAATTATGTATTTAGACAAAGCCAAGAAAGAAGAGATCTTCGGTCAGTATGGCAAGAGCACCACTGACACCGGTTCTGCAGAGGCTCAGATTGCCCTCTTCTCTTACCGTATCTCTCACCTGACAGAGCACTTGAAGAAGAATCACAAGGACCACAACACAGCTCGTTCACTGACGATGCTCGTTGGTAAGCGCCGTAAGCTGCTGAAGCACCTCTACAACAAGGACATCAACCGCTATCGTGCTATCATCAAGGCCCTCGGTCTTCGTAAGTAAGCAAATCATAAAGCCTCGCTCATCGCGAGGCTTTTTCTTGCACGAATAATCCCCTACCAACTGGCAGGGGATTATTCGTAGATCACTATTCTATGACAATCTTTACGTTGTCTTGCTTGATATTGGTGCAGTTGGTAAAGGTAGCGTCCTGCTTGGCACGGATGGTGATGTTCTTCAGGTTGATACCATCCATCGGCATCTCTGGCAGACCGTTGAACTCCATCGCGCGTCCGGCACCGTTACACACCACATCCTGGATGTCAATATGACGGAAGATGGGTGTCGTCTCGTCAACAGGTTTCTTGGTGGTGTTATCAGGCTTGTCGCCATCGGCAATCATCTCAGCCACCGACTTTCCGCCGTAATACATATTAAAGGTGATGGCATCGGTCTTGATGTCCATCATGGAGATATGGTCGATGAAGATATTCTCCACGATACCGCCACGGCCACGGGTCGATTTGAAGCGGAGACCGACGTCGGTACCGAGGAACTGACAGTTGCTCACCTTGAAGTTCCTGACGCCACCGCTCATCTCCGAACCTACCACAAAGCCCCCATGTCCGGCAAAGACCGTACAACCGTCAACCACGACATTCTCACAGGGCACCCCGCGACGGCGTCCGTCGGCATCCTTACCACTCTTGATACAGATACCGTCATCGCCTGCATCGAAACGCGAGTTCACGATCAGCGCGTTCTTACACGACTCCAGATCAAGGGCATCGCCGTTCTGGGCGTAAGAGGGGTTACGCGCGAGAACATTATCTATAATGATATTCTCACACATCAGCGGATGGATATTCCAAGCCGGTGAGTTCTGGAAGATGACACCCTGCAGCAGCACGTTCTTGCAGTTGACAAGGCTGATCATCACCGGACGGAGGAAACGGTGGATGGCCTCAAACTCTTCGTCGGTCTTGGCCGTAGGCACGTTCAGGTCGGCCCCCTCATGTCCCTTGGCATAGCTGGCCGTCGGAGCCCAGTAGTCACCAGGCATCACCACGCTACCAGGAACTGCCAACAGTTGTTTCCAGTGGCTCTCACTGACCTTCGCCTTCTTCACTGGGCGCCAGTACTGACCATTACCATCGATGGCACCACGGCCCGTGATGGCAATATTCGTAGCGCCATTGGCGGAGATCGGCGACTGACAACGACGGGTATCAAGTCCCTCAAACGATGTCTTGATAATCGGATAAAGCGTCTCGTCGGCAGCAAACTGAATGATGGCACCCGCCTCCAGATGAAGGTCGATGTTGCTCTTCAGCACGATTGGTCCCGTCAGCCACACGCCACACGGCACAATCAGATGACCACCACCCTTCTGAGACAGGCTTTCGATAGCCTTGGCAAAAGCCTCGGTCGAGAGCTGCACGCCGGTAGCGTCGCCACCGAAGTCTTTAAGGCAAACCTTGAGGTCTGGGATAACAGGGGCCTTGATCTCCGGCATGGAGAAAGGCAGATTCTCCGTATATTTCTTGTAGGGATTGCCATCCTGCTGGCAGCAGGCCGGCTGTGCACTGGCAGTCACCGCCATAGTGAGTGCCATGAGGGTTAAGGAAATCAGTTGTTTTCTCATTTTTCTTATCTGTTTAGTTATTAGTTTTTAATCTCATTCAGGGGAATCATCACAAAGTCTCTCTCAGTCATCAGTGGATGGGGGATCTTCAGGTCAGGCTCATCCATCGTCAGGTCGTCGTAGAGCAGGATGTCAATGTCAATAGGCCGATCGCTATAGCGACGGGTAGCCCCGGTTTTCGTTTTCCGTCCCAGCTCGCGTTCGATAGCCTGTGTCAGCCGCAGCACCTCGCGCGGACTCTTCTCCGTCAGGCAAAGGACGGCCCCATTGAGGAACCTGTGCGAGGAGGTGAAGCCCCATGGGGCGGTCTCTATGAACGAGGAGCGGCGGGCAATCTCCCCCACCCGCTCCTGAATCAGCCGAATGGCCTCTTCCATAGTCGCTTCACGGTCGCCGAGATTGCTTCCCAGTCCCAGATAGACCGCATGCCGCCCGTCAGACTCCTTCACCGCCGCCACATCTTATCAGTCATCGACAATCAGCAAGGCGTCGCCATAGCAGCCGAACTTATACTCATTCTTCACAGCCTGCTTATAGCACTCATAGACGAGGTCATAGCCACCAAACGAGGCCTGCGTCATCATCATGGGTGATTCGGGATGATAGAAGTTTGCCACAAGTGCATTCGACAAACCGAACTCATAGGGCGGGAAGATGAACTTGTTGGTCCATCCCTCATACTCCTTCAGCAAGCCGTCGGTACCGACAGCCGTCTCGGTAGCTCTGGCGGTGCTGACACCTACACAGCACACGCGATGTCCGTCAAGCTTTGTCTTGTTGACCAGCTCGCAGGCCTCCTTGGTCACGAACATCTGCTCCGATGTCATCTTATGCTTCGTCAGGTCTTCCACCTCGATCGGATCAAAGCAGCCCAATCCGCAGTGCAGGGTGATATAGGCAAAGTTAATGCCACGGATCTCCATACGTTTCATGAGTTCACGGCTGAAGTGCAGACCTGTTGCCGGTGCCGTCACTGCTCCCTCTTTCGAAGCGTAGATAGTCTGGAACCGCTCTGTATCCTCCTCGGTAGCAGGGCGCTTGTCGATGATATAGCGGGGCAGCGGTGCCGATCCGAGCGCATAGAGTTCACGTTTGAACTCGTCGTGCGGACAGTCATACAGGAAACGGAGTGTACGGCCACGACTGGTGGTATTGTCGATCACCTCGGCCACCATCGGTCCGTCATCCTCAAAGAAAAGTTTGTTGCCGATACGGATCTTACGAGCTGGCTCTACGAGCACGTCCCAAAGACGCAGATCAGGATTAAGCTCTCGCAGGAGAAACACCTCGATCTTCGCATCGGTCTTCTCCTTCGTGCCATACAAACGGGCGGGAAACACCTGGGTGTCGTTGAAGATAAACGTGTCATCCTCATCGAAATAGTCGAGGATATTACGGAAATCAAGATCTGTCTCGATTTTGCCACTCTTACGGTGTGCCACCATCAGCCGGCACTCATCACGATGGTATGATGGCTCGAGAGCCACCAGTTCCTCCGGGAGTTTGAACTTAAACTGTGATAACTTCATGCTATATGTTTTTTTACCTTTTTACTTTTTTACTTTTCCAATTGCTTCTCCATCCAGGCAGGGAATTCGTCGAACGTCAGACAGTCATTCAGACGGACATCACCGACGCGCGTCCGACAGAGCGCCGTCAGATAGGCTCCACTGCCCAGCGCCTGACCGATATCACGCGCCAGCGAACGGATATAAGTGCCCTTGCCGCAGGCCACACGGATAGACATCTGCATCTTTTCCTCATCGAAATCGATCAGTTCGATCTCGTCGATGTGTATCGGCTTAGCCGAGAGTTTCACGTCCATCCCTTTCCTGGCCAGCTCGTAGGCCCTGTCGCCAGCCACCATACAGGCTGAATAGAGGGGCGGCTCCTGCATGATGTCACCGACAAACTGCGGCAGCGTCTCCAGAATCAGGTCGCGCGTGATATGCGCTGTCGGATAGGTCTGGTCCACCTCATGCTCCATGTCATAGCTCGGCGTGGTAGCTCCCAACTGCAGGGTGGCCGTATATTCCTTGCTATGCAGCTGCAGCCGTTCGATCTGCTTGGTAGCCTTGCCGGTGCAGAGGATGAGCACCCCTGTTGCCAACGGGTCGAGCGTACCGGCATGTCCCATCTTCACGCGCTTCACCTTCAGCCGCTTTGAGAGTACATAGCGGATATGGGCCAGCGCACCGAAACTCGACATCCGGTAGGGCTTGTTGATATAGATATATGCACCTTGCTGGAAATCCATCAGTCAACCATGGCAAGTGAATGACCCGTCAGCAGCAGTATGATGATGACGCTGCCCACGATGATACGATAGATACCAAAGGCCTTGAAACCATATTTAGCCAGGTAGCCCACAAACCACTTCATGGCTAACAGGGCAACCACGAAGGCGACCACGCACCCGAAAATGAGCATGGTGATATTATGGGTAGTGGCCCACGACGCGTCTTCCTTCATCAGGTCGAGCAGATCGAGAAGCGTGGCACCAGCCATCGTCGGTACGGCCAGGAAGAAAGAGAACTCCGCAGCGCGCTTGCGCGCAAGCCCCTGGGCCATGCCACCCACGATGGTGGCCATCGAACGTGACACACCAGGAATCACGGAGATACACTGGAACAAGCCAATCTTAAACGCGCGACGCTCATTCACCTGGTTATCATCGCTGCCTTTGTTAAAGAGCTTGTCGCAGTACAACATAAAGATACCACCCACTACCAGCATGACGGCCACCACCTCGACACTGTCGAGCAGCCAGTCGAGCAGGCCAGACTTCTTGGCAGCCAGACCGATGACAACGGCCGGCAGCACACCCACGATGAGCAACCAGTAGAAGGAGTACTTATGCTTCAGCTTCTGCCACATCGAACTGCCGGCAGGCACCGGTGAATGGTCGAACTGGAAGAATTTCTTCCAATAGAGACACACCACCGAGAGGATGGCACCAAACTGAATGATAAATGTGAAAGCGTGCACAAAGGGGTCTCCCTGAGGCACACCCAGCAGATTCTGGGCAATAATCATATGACCAGTCGAAGAGACGGGCAGAAATTCTGTCAGACCCTCGACGATAGCCACAATAAGGGTTTCAATCCAATCCATAATATAATCTTAATCCTTTGGTTTTCTGATGATGGCATAGATCATAGACACGAAGCCGAAAAGACATACGACAGGAGCCACTTTCGTGCGGCGCACACTGAAGATGTCAGGCTCGAAGGCTGCATCCGTGGAATTGGGACCGACCATCAATAAAAAACCGATAATGACAATGACCATCCCTACTGCGAGCAGGATGAAGTTCATCTTATCAAAAGCAAAGTTTTTCTTATCCATAATTTTTCACTATTCCCTTTTCACTATTCACTATATCTTATACAACTCACCTGGCGACATGTGCAGGAACTTATTGACTGAGATATAGGAACTGATACTCGTGATGATAATGCCGAACAGCAATACGGCCACACCAGTGATGACCAGCACCTCCCAGGTGATAATGCTCATCAGCTTCGGCTCGTAATAGAGCAGTCCATAGACGCAGCCACCCAGCACACAGATGGCCAGGATAGCCGCCAGGATGCCTACCAGCAGACCTTGTCTCATAAAAGGCCGTCGGATAAAGCCCCACGAAGCGCCCACCAGTTTCATAGTGTGGATGAGGAAACGACGGGAATAGACACTCAGTCTGACCGTGTTGCTGATCAGGGAGAAGGAGACGAACGTCAGCAGGGCTGCAATAATCAGCAGCAGGATATTGATCTTGGCGATGTTACTGTTCACCCGATCCATGAGATCCACCTGATAGGCCACATCGGACACCTTCGGATTCCGCTTCAACTCGGCCGCAATCCACTTCAGGGAGTCGCGGTTGGCGTAGTCAGACTTCATCTGCAGCTCTAACGTTGCCGAAAAGGGATTCGTACCCAGAAATTCCGAAGGGTCGGACCCCATAGCCTCCGTCTGCTCCTTGAGCGCCTGTTCACGGCTGATATAGTCGATATTACGGGCATACGGACGGTGATACAAATCACGGCAGAGCAGTTTCGCCTCGTTCACGCTCACCTCGTCTTTCAGCATGAGCGTCACCGTCAGATTCTCCTTGACCAACGCCGACAAGTTACGGGAGGTAAGCACAGAGAACACGATTAAGCCCAGCAGTACGAGCACCATCGCTGTACTGATGCATAATGTCACCATCTGCATACCACGACGGCTGCCAGCATTTCTTTTGCGTCTTTTCATTAACCTTACGTACGTAAAAAATTGAATTCGGGTGCAAAGATACACTTTTTTTTTGGCAACTCCAAAAAATATTGTAATTTTGCAGGCATTATGAGTACAATTATCTATCCATCCCCCATTTTCGGACCTGTCCACAGCCGTCGCCTCGGACTTTCGCTTGGCATCAACCTCTTGCCCGCCGACGGAAAGGTGTGCAGTTTCGACTGCATCTATTGCGAGTGCGGCTTCAACGAAGACCATCGCCCCGAGTTGCCCCTTCCGACGAGAGAAGAGGTGGCGCAGAAACTGGAAGAGAAGTTACAGGCCATGCGAACCGAAGGTCGTCTGCCCGACGTGCTGACCTTCGCAGGCAACGGTGAACCTACCTGCCACCCTCACTTCGCCGAGATCATCGCCGACACCATCCGTCTGCGCAATCAGTACTGTCCTGATGCCAAGGTCTCCGTACTCAGCAATTCCACGATGATCCATCGCCAGCAGGTGCACGATGCCCTCATGCTGGTCGATAATAACATCCTGAAACTCGACACCGTCGATCCTCTATATATTAATAAGGTGGATCATCCCAACGGCACCTACGACGTCGCAGCCATCATCCGCCACATGAAGGCGTTCGACGGCCACCTCATCATCCAGACTATGTTCATGCGTGGTGAATGCGACGGCGAGAGCGTCGATAACACAGGCGAGGCATACGTGGCTCCCTGGCTGGAAGCAGTGAAGGAGATCGGTCCCCGTCAGGTGATGATCTACACCATCGACCGAGAGACGCCCACCCAGGGACTGCTCAAGGCCACACACGAGCAACTCGACCAGATACGCGACCGTGTCATCGCCGCCGGCATCCCCTGCACGGCATCATATTAAACGAAAGCTCCATCACCGGTTGGCGATGGAGCTTTCGTTATTAAGGCTGTAACGCTGCGTACACTTTTTCGGCATCGAAACAGGGTCGATGTCTTGCGGGCGTAGATTCGATGTAGCTTCGACGTAGGTTCGATGTAGCTTCGACGTAGATTCGACGTAGGTTCGATGTAGCATAGACCAAGCTGGGAACAACTTTTTCCTTGTTCGTTTAGCAACCCCTGACCCACTTTCGAACGTGTTCCATTACCAACAATGCCGCTACTCAACTTTTTACCAAAATATTTTGCATAGTCAGGAATAATGCTTATCTTTGCAGACGTTAAGCGGATCATATTATGAACAACATAACTGATGAACTGGCAAAACTACATGAGCTGACAGGAGCAGAGTTTTCCCGTCAGGTAGAGCGTATTGCCCTCAGAAATGAGTTTTATCCCCTTGAGGGTGAGACAGATATCTATATCACAGGAGGTGAGACGAGCGACGACTTTGAAAACCAACTGAATGCAGCCCGAAAGGCGGTCATGCATGGTTATCGGGTGTTCGTTCTTCCCAATCCGAGAGGCATACGCACAGCAGATTTCATCTTCGAGCGAAAAGGTACATACAAAATGTATGATTTAAAAACAATTAGTGGTAAGGCATCAGCGAAAAACAGGTTACTGGAATCTATAGGACAGACAAATCATGTATTACTTAATATGGCTACGGATTATAACGCCCGCAGCCTGGCAAAAGATTTGCTTGCCTATTTTACAACCAATCCCAATGCGTTTGAGGTTATGATATTCAAGCGCAATAAGGTTATTCAAGTTAAACGAGTATCTGTTGAGAACCACGATTTTATTAAGAAATTCATTCTGTTCTATCATAAATAAGAAAAGCCGCTAAAAGCGGCTTTCAAAATGGGCGGTGGCGGTGTAGTCCTGCCCTCTCGGGATTCTACCCGGATAGCCAATCATGACTGATTGACGCTGCAAAGATAAGACAATTATTTGAAACTTGCAAGGATTTTCGGTTGTTTTTTTGCGGGGGAGCATGAAAACGGCTTCAATCGATGCAGAGGTATTCGGCGATGAGACACACTTGGCGGGCGGTGTAACTGTTGCGGTTACGGTTCCAGCACGTCTGCTTCAGGGCTGCCACCAACTCAGGACATCGGCGGGCAGCAAGTCGCCATGTCCTCCCAGAAAGTCTGGGACTTCTTCATTTTGATTCATATTCACTTTTTTCGTTAAATACTTGTTACTTGCCATGGGTACATCCATACCCTACGGCATTAATAAAATAAAAAACACTTTGGGGAAATGTAACAATCCTGTCTTGTCACCTACTTATTTATTGAAAGCCCCTCAAAAAAGGGAGGTGTACTAGGATTGTAGTCCCAAGAAATTTCACCTGGCAAGGAATCATTTTCTATACCTACAAACAGTTAAAACGCACACCTCATTATGAAATGAGGAGCGCGTCGGTTGCAATTAGGCGTAGAATCTGATACTGTTACCTGGCGGGTGAACTTTGGGATTCTAAGAGTAACCTACTGCTCTTTTTCCAATAAACATGTCTTTGGTTGCAAAGGTACGATTTTTCTTTCACATTCCGACACATTTTTGAAATATTTCTTCTATGGGTTCATTTTATTTTTCTTAGTTTGAGAATTCGACATCTTATTTGCGGAAAGGGCAGCACGTTGATCTATGGGAAGGGTAAGGACCGACTCTAACATTTCTTTTGCACAATCGACGGCAATGACTGATGGCTCTGCGTATCGTCGCTTCATGATAAAGACACTTGGACCTGTCGTGATGCTGCCCGCAAACTTCTTGGCATGAAGCAATAGATCAATGGATACTATAAGCCTGATGATAGCAGCCCTTTTGGATTGTGGGGCTGCTATACAGAATGCTTGGTGACTGTACCCTTGGTCTTCCGGTTGGCAAAGGGAGACGATACGCAGTTGGGGAAACTCACTTCTGACGATTTCTAACTGGGTGTAGTTATCAGCAAGGGCAAAGATACAATCACCATCGGCAGGTTGCAGAGATTCTATTATTTGTCTGCCAGTAATCAGTCGTGCTTCCTGTGCCTTGTCACCGCCTCGAATCTGAATACCAGAATAAACACAGGGAAGTGAAAGACTGCCAATGGTCTTTACTATCTGCTGTTTCATTTCCGGCTGAGGTTGCCAGACCATTTTTGCCAGCATCGTGTATGCCTCATAATAGGAACCATCGAAACCAAGGGCTGGGATGTGGTAATACATATCGGGATCGGAAACCACATCCTGACTCAACTTTACATATTCGCCATACGCTCTGAAAGCGAGCCAATGCCCCACAAGTGATTTCAACATGAATTTCAGTTCCCAGAAGACAAAGGACAGTGATCTCGTTTTAATGGTGTTACTGATGATACGATGCCACTGCGGCGGACGATGCAAGTTGTACTTGTGATGAAACGCCTCGTGGACTTCCTCGCAGAAAGACTCGAAATATTCCGTCCAGCCCTTACTAGTTCCGAAGTTCGCGTCATCGGAATAGAGTTGGAATCGATAACCCTTTGCCAAGCAATAGAGCATGGCATTGATCATATAGTTCAATTCTACGCAGAAACCACAGTCGATACCTGCATGATAGATGAGCCGCTTGCCGAAAGAACCATTGACCTTCTGATAAGAAGATAGATCTAACTGTTGCATATTATTATAGTCGGCTCTTGACGTCATTACCAGCACCTGTTCCCTTGTACTTCGAGCGGGCAGGGTTGAAGTTATAGCGGATAGTGAGTTTCAGACTGCGGTTGTCTGTTCGCTTATCCAGGTAGAACTGATGGATATCGCTGAAGATGGTGATCTTCTGGCGCATGGAGGCAAAGACATCGTTAACGGCCAGCTTCACACTCAGGCGGTCATGGAAGAATGCCTTGTAAAGACTCAGGTCAAACTGCCACGACTGGGTCATGTGTATGTTCTCCGAATCCCCGGCAGAGCGCCATGACAGATCGGCATTCAGCCAGATATCCTTGGGCAGGTTGACAGCATTGTTAAAACGGACGATGCGCATCGGCTCGTTCATCTTTCTGGTCTCACCCAGGTATTTCACCTCCAAGTCCTGCCACATTATGGCAAGCATCAACTGGGGGTGATAACAGCCGAATGTCGGCGCAAGATGGAGCATGGCCTGCAGATTATTGAAACCACTGGTGTTGTTTTTCTGAAGCAGGGCGATTGTCGGGTCGCCATTGTAACTGGAGTACGAACTGATGATATAGTCGTGTACATAAGCGTAGTCTATCATCGCCATCATCCACTTCCAGTTAATGGCCAGTGAGAGGTTATCACGATAGGTTGGACTCAAGTAGGGATTTCCACTCTCGTAGAGATATCGGTTGATGTATTTCAGATCACTCGTCAACTGACTGAAAGCAGGACGATTGATATTACGGGCATAGCTGAGTCGTGTCTGGACCTTACCTATAGGATATGACAGCATAGCCGAGGGGAATATATCGTTATAGGTGCGGGTCGTATCACTGTTTATCGTTCCGAAGTACCGGCTATCGACATGTTCGTAGCGCAAGCCTGCCTTGGCTGTCAGCTTTCCGATCTGCTGGGTCAGTTCTGCGAATACTGCTCCGCTCGATTCCTTGGTCTCAGTACTGCTGCTGATAATGATCCTCTCTGGGTTGAGGAAGTCATCTGTACGACGGACAGAACTGCCCTCTGCACCCAATTCGATTTTCCCCTTCCATACGGGATAGCCTGCAACGAGTTTGGCAGCATAGAGTTGGTTCTTTGCCTCGCTGCGTGTTGTCACATTACGGCTTTCGCTTTCCTTGGCCACCTCCACAGTAAAGGCATCAGTGGTCTCATTCTGAATCACCATGTCGGCATTTGCGTCTATCGACAACTTGCCAATTGTGCCCGAATAGTAGGCATTAACAGTGTGCTCGATTCTTTTGATTTTCTCATGACTGTCACCTGTCAAATGGTCATCGACCGTTTCGTCCTCGAATGCATCTGTTATAAAATTGCTTTTCTGTCGGGATGGTCGCGAGGCGGCTGTGTAGGTCATGCCGATGGCGTGATGGTCGTCGAACATATAGTTGAATCCCAGCTTCCCATAATAGATATTGGTATGTGGCCTATAATTTGTAATACCCTGCTGCATATAGTGAGTGCTGGACTTCTGCTGAAAGGGATGCTGGAGATAGGTATCCTGGCGGCTTTTGTTCTCCACCTTCATCCGAAAGTCTTCAATGTCAGCCGTAGCGAAGAGGTCGAGGCCACCCGTGCGATAGTTAACGTTTATCTCTTCTTGACCGAAGACATAATGATTGATACCTATCAGTGTCTTATTGTCGAAACTGAATCCCTCTCCAACAGGACGAATCGTCTTGATGCGGATAACCGAACGCACCGAAGCATCATATTTGGCACCAGGTGTCATGACGACTTCCACATCCTTGATTTGGTCGCTTTTCAGTAGGCTAAGTTCACCAAGGTCACGCATCTGCCTGCCATTGATATAGACGAGTGGCGTACCTCGGCCTAATACCTCGATGTTGCTGCCATTATGTAGCACGCCTGGTATATGTGTCAGTACATCATTACCGGTACCCATCTTTGAGAGGTAGCTGCCCTCAACAGTCGTCACAAAGGCATCATCCTTGATTCTGACTAGCGGGCGGGAGCCTTTCACTTCTACCCCATTCAGTCGGTAACTGTCAGGCTGCATCCGTATCGTACCAACTTCACTACTATTGAATTGTCTGGTGAGAGTCTTATAACCGATGAATGAGATACGGGCCACAACTGGCCTTACATCACAGGGAATGACGAAGAGACCAGCCTCATTGCTCACACCACCACCGATGACCGTAGAGTCTGATGGAGAAAGCAGGTAAACATTAGCGTATGCAATGGGCTGACCCTTTTCGTCAGTGATGTTGCCCTTGTAGCGGGTGCTTGACTTTTGAATGCACTCCACAAACAGAGCGCCCTTTCCCAACTCTGCCACCCGTATAGGATAGAAACCAATGATCTGGCGGAGGGCATCGGGCACGGACTGATGCTTGATGTTGGTGGTCACGCGGAAGTCTTCCAACTCATTGTACATGAAGCTGATGGTATAGTCGCGCGACTGTTCGTTGAGGTCACGCAAAGCCTCAGACATCGTAACATTATCATAGTTGCGAGTAACCTTCTGCGCCTGGACGTCGATGAAACAGCACAGGACGATAAGAGAAATAATAAAGGGCTTCATCATCTGACTATCAGTTTTCCGTCCTCTACAGCCAGATTGACCTGCTCGAACATGTTCAACTTCTCTATGACCTCTTGCAGACTCTCTTCCTGATTCCATACGAAATAGAAACGGAGTTGATAGGCCTGATTATTCTGAAAATCCATATCAAGGTGATGATAGGTGGCAATGTTCTTGGCAATGCTATCGAGTGTAACATTGTCGAAAACGACAGGTCCAGACTTGACGATGGTATCAGTTGGAAGAGCTTGAGATACGGTGACTGCTGATTGGGGCTTTTCTACTTCCGTTACTGAGCGTTCCTCATGCTGCGACTGATGCACGATGTGAAGTGCCGCAAAGGCGATGCCTGATAGCATTAATATGCCAATGAGCATGGCTGCCACTTTGCGCCACGTATGCATGGGGCGCACCGAGGATATATGCTGCTGAGCGAACTGCTGCCATGCTTCATCCACATCGGGCACTTGGTCAAGGTCGTCCATCATGGCCTCTATCTCCTGGTCGGAATACTTGTAGGGCTCTTCCTGCATATCGCGGTAAAGCTGTTTGTTGTGGTCGTTTGTTTTCATAAGCCTTTCGGATTAAAACGGTTTCTGATTTCTTTCAAGGCGTGTGAAAGATGTTTCCATACAGCCACGCGGCTGATACCTTCGGAAGAAGCTATCTCCTCATAGCTATACCCTTCGGTGAAACGGAGGCGGAAGATGCGCTGCTCTTGTTCTGTCAGATGGCTGACGACAAACTCGACGATATCGGTCATGCGCTCGTCTTCATCCTCTGCATTAGACGGCTGCTCTACAGATGCAGTCTGCAAGTGGAGCCTCGTTTCCTGATGGCGGATACGCTTCAGACACTGGTTGCGAACGCTCGTCAGCAAGTAGCGTTCCTCTGTGTCGGGCATCAGCATCGTCCGCCCACGGAGCAGTCCCTCAAAGATGTCGCTGACCACATCCTTGCTCTCCTGCTCATCGTAGAGGATCGTGCGTGCCACCCTCAGCATCTTGGCGTAGTGCTGTTTGAACAGCCTTTGGATCATTCCCGAGCTTTGCTCGCCTACCCGTAGCCTTTCATGTCTTTCCATCACGTCTTTTTATAGTAATACCCTTCAGCCGTTCGAAATGCTAACCCCATAACAAACTTTTTTGTTGCAAAGTTCTTGCTAAGGTTACAAAAATAGTGGAAAAGCAGCGTCAGCACGAAGGCTGGCGACTGCCCTAACGAGAGAGAATTTATAGTCGGTTGCGCTCGCTTTGTCCGGCATGACTTCCTTTGTAGCGGCTCTTGGTGGCGTTGAATTTCCACGAGAGGTTGATGCCGATGCGACGAGCATCGCGATACTCCTTGAACTGGGTACGGACATTGATGCCGCCGTAAGCCGTCATCTCGATGTAGCGGGTATGGAAGATGTCATTGGCGAAGATGGCTACGCTGAGACTCTTGTCTTTGAGAAACTGGTGACTCAGCCGGAGGTCTATTCCGCCTGTGGTCTTTGTCTGCGAGCAGCCCTGCTCATTGTAGGGTTGCAGTTCCATTCTGATGTTTAGCAACCAGTCGTGTGGCAGTGATAATGTATTGTCAAGATTGAAGTAAGTACCAAGTCCGTTCCACTTATGCTTGATACCTATGGCTTCTAAGTCTCGGTTGTTGAAATAGAAATCTGCAGAGTAGTTCATCTGCCAGATACCTATCTTTGGCGTGACGTTTATTTCCAGTCCGTAATTCTGGCACTGGGGTACGTTGCGGCGGTCATCGAGAATAACGCCTGGGTGGTTAGTATCATCATAGGCGACCTGAAAAGAATAGTTGAGGTTCTTGATGTATTGGTAATACAACTCGGCGTGAACCCATCGGTAGTTAGTCGTCCATGAGACATAGTGGGTTGTTGTAGGACGGAGGTAAGGGTTACCCGTCTGGTACTCGTATTTGCTGCGATAGTTGACGGCTGTGCTGAGCGTGGAATAAGCGGGATTGCGCCGGAAACATTGATAACTGAAGGTGTGCGTCCATCGCTCTGTGCGGTAACTTAGCGAGAGTCGCGGGATGAGCACATGGTAGTTGGGACTCTGCTCGAGGTCCTTCTGCCCATTGGTTTCGTAGTCGTTGTGCTCGTTCTGCCATCGCAATCCGGCATTGAGATTGAACTTCCTCACTTGCAGGGCATAGTTGGCGAACAGTGACCACGTCACGGTCTGTTGGTGTACGCTGTTGTCGGCAGAGAAGCCGCTCTGGGTGAAATCGCTTTTGCGGTCCACTCCCGATACTTCCTCGCCGAAGGTCAAAGTGCCTTTAGGGATGGGGGCTGTGACGACGAGTTTCTCTGCCAACAGGTTGTTCTTGGTCAGCGTGTTGCTGCTGACTCCCTTCTCGCCAACGGTGCCCCCGTCCATCTCACTCTCTGATTGTCCGCCGTAGTAGTCGGCACTGAAGTCCAGTTTCCAGTTGCCGATTTTGCCGACATAGTAGGCATTCACGGCATGTTCCATCCGAGGCTTTAGCGAGGTGACCGTCTTGTTGGTCTCTGCTTCCCAGGATTGGTGGTCACGCCACACTTCTTCATCGGTCTCTATGCTACGTGTCGCATCGGTGATATAGTTGTTGGCGGTGTAGGTCAGCCCGAGAGAATGTTTCTCGGATATCTCCCAGTTCCAGCCGAGGTCGACAAAATAGTAGTTGTAGCGGTTGAGAAAAGTGTTTTCTTTCTTGAAGTCCCACGTGCTGGAAGCCTGTAGTTGGTCGTTGGCAGTGGCGTTAACCACCAGGTTGTTGCTCGTCAGAAACCCTCGGGCAAAGAAGTCCATGCCATTGCGGGTGCGATAGTTCAGGGCTGCATTGCCATTGGCATAGTATTCCTTGCCTTGGCTGTAGAAAGCGGAGAAGTTGCCACTCCAGCCCTCGCCCGTCTTACGGATGGTCTTGAGACGGATGACGGAGGTGACTTCTGCTCCATACTCCACGCCAGGGTTTGTGATTATCTCAGCTGACAGGATCTCGTCAGCACGGAGGCGATTCAACTCATCCTCATTGCGCATCTTTTTATTGTTGATATAGATTTCAGGTTTACCGTGACCTGCAATTTCACCATTGCTCATCATCAATGGCAGGTGGGTGAGCATATCCGTGACAGAGCCGAATTGTTCTAAAGGAGTACCCTGAATAGAGACTTGTAATCCTCTATCTGTTGCAGTATATAAAAGCCTTTGGCCTTTCACAGTTACACCTTTCAGTGTTTGTGTTTCTGGCTGCATCCGTATCATGCCGAGACCTGTACCGTTGCATTGCCTGTATATCGTCTTGTAACCGACGTAAGAGATGCGGGTCAACACTTTGTCTTGTTCAATGGGAACTGCGAAGTAACCACTTTCGTTAGACACGCCACCGCCAAGTAGCGTTGAGTCTGAGGGACTGAGGATGGCTATGTTGGCAAACGCTATGGGCTGACCTCGTTCGTCGACAATAGTCCCTGTCAGGTGGTGGTCGGTCTTATGGGTACATTCCACATAAATTTCATGTTTTCCACTCTTGACCACACGGACTGGATAGAAGCCAACAATCTGCAGGATGGCTTCAGGAACTGACTTGTTTCGTATATGAGTCGTTACGCGGAAGTCTTCAAGTTCATCGTAGATAAAGGTGATGTTGTAATCAGTGGCTTGTTCTTGAATGTACTTCAAGGCATCGGAAAGGGGGATGTCCTGAAAGGTGTGTATGATCTTTTGTGCGCCTGCAACTGACACAATGGCGCACAGCAATAGTATGAATGATAGTCTTTTCATCATAGTAAGCGTTTTAGCAATCCTTGGCGGGGATGGCAGTGGTTCTTATGAATAGAGTATCATTCTCGGTCTTGATCTGTATCCATTCGAAGTTGTTCAGCATCTCTACAACTTTCTCCAGTGTATATTCGGGCTTCCATTGATAGAACAGGCGGAGACGGGGGGCTTCTTCGTTTTGATAGACCACCTTGACGTTATAGTAGCCAGAGAGTTCTTCGAAGATTTCTCCTAAAGGAGCGTTGTCGTAGAGCTTGGGCTGTGGTGCCACTATCGTGTCAGGCTCAGCGAGCTGAGGACTGGAAGATGAAGGTTGAGAGGTTTTGACGACCTCCGTATCCTGTTCCTCTGGTGCGTTATAATGACTGGCGATGTGGATGGCTGCAAAGGCAATGCCTGAAAGCATGAGAATGCCCACAAACATAGCGGCGAACTTAAGGAGCGAATATTTTTCGTTTCTCACTTCTTGCTTTTCATCACTCAGTCGTTGCCATTCGGCATCAATCATGTCGTCAGTGACTTCCTGATCGGCACGGGTAGCATCCATGGCACTCTGGGTCTTCGACATCAGCGTGTAGAGCTCACGGCACTCTACATCGGCAAGTATCTCCTGCCACTCTTCTGCAGTATAATGCTGGGGCTGTTCCATCATCTGGAGCAATAGATCGGTCTTGTTCATACGCTCATTTGTTATTAAGATATGTACGTAATTGATGAAGCGCACGGCGCAGATGCTTATAGACAGTGGTTTCACTGACACCCAGGCGAAAGGCAATCTCCTTAAAGGTTACTCCATCGCGGAAATGCTGCATAATGATGTCGCGGCAAACGGGTGGCTCTAATTGGTCGATGCCCTTATATAGAGCTTTCAGTTCTTCTTCAAACCGTTCTGTCGGTGTGATGGTCGTGTCGAGGTCAAGCAAGTAGAGGTGTTCCACCCGTTCCTGTATCTGTCGGCTACGAATCACGTTCAGACATCGGTTTCGTACGCTTGTAAGCAGATAGTACTCGGCTGTTTCTTCCCGTAGGTCCTGAGACTCACGGAGTAGATGGGCAAAGATGTCGTGCACCACATCCTTGCTCTCAGCATCGTCGTGCAGAAGCATGGTGGCCAGCCGATACATCTGACGGTAATGCTGTCGGAACAGCTTTTGAATAAATTGCTTTCGCTCGGCATAATTGAAACAAGTTTCTTTTGCACTCGCTGAATCGCAATTTTCGAGTTTACTTTGATCTGTCATACACTCTTAATACACACGAAAACCGATTTACTAAACCCTTTATGGCAATTTTTTTGTGCAAAATTAGGAAAAACGTACGAAAAAGCCCCCGACATGACCGGAAATCGGATGCCTGGGGTGCTGGTCTTAAACTATTTAAAGAGTTTTGCCCTATTTTCTGCTCTCGAACGTGATTGACATGCGAATGGTGCTCAGGTAATTGGGCGTAATATCTATTTTTATTCTGACTGCCGAATGAAACGTGTTTTCCGCTCCTCAATGACACGCTTGTATGTGCGTTTCATCTTGTCATTCAAGAAGGAGTGGTCGATGAGTGCGTATGTCTCTTGTGGAATCTCCATAAACATATCGAGCACGGAGGCAGCACGTTTCTTAGGCAATCCGATTCTTTCCGCGAATCGTTCGAAGTCCAGCCTACAGGGATGACCTGTACCGTCATACGCATCGCTTTTCTCAATATCTGGCGAAAGTCCGTCCATCAGTCCCAGGTCGCTGCCACTTTGGATATGGATGCAGGTGTTGATAAGATCGTATGCAGGAGCCAGGAAATACTCGCCGCTTCTGTTTATCAATGAGAAGTTCTTCATGTGGGCATCCTCGTTGGCAAATAGATAATCAAACACTACCATCCGGAAGAACTGCTCCATCTGTGGCATCCATGCAGGCACGAACTGCCGGATGGCATCGGCTATCTGCGCATAGTTTCCGTGGTATTTGAAATTGCTGTCGCTGCCTTCCTCCGTCATCTGCAGAACGGTGGCAAAGTCCTCCTGCGAACTCTCTTTCACGCCGTTTATCACGTCAAAGCGCTTCGTGATATAAACCGACTGGCCACTGCTGCTGAAACACAGGCCATTGCTGGCTGTGCGTATGCCATAAACCTGAGATTCAATCTGCATGGTCAGGTGCTCGTTGGCAGGTATCTGTTTGCGAGTGGAAAGACTCAGGTTGAAAGGTGCAGGCTTCAAGATGTAAGCAAACCAAAAGTATGATTTTTCGTACTTCCTTAATTCAATTTAACAATAATGGAGGCTATGAGCCTGATGATAGCAGCCCTTTTTTGATTTACGGAAATTAATGTTACCTTTTTCACTTTATTGCTATATATCCGCTCTCATCAATCATATCAGAACCTTTCTTGGTAAAGAGAAATTGGTAGAGTTTGTATGCTATACTTTCATGGCTTTCCGACTTGCGGACTGCTGCGTATATGCTTGACACGAACGGATACTTGTCTCCCCTAAGCGATTCTTTGCTGGGAGTCACACCGTCAATAGAAAGCATTCTTACATTCAACAAATCGCGGACCATTGCTGTGCAGTAGAAGAATGGTGTATAGCCGATGCCATATTCATCGTATTCAAGTTGCGAGTAAGGAGATGTCATTTGAGAACCGATGATTTCTGGCATATAGGTTCCGTCAATCATGTTCAGCCCATTCATGACCAGCGTCTCCATCTTCTCCTGGCTTCCGGAGTCCGCATCACGGATATATGGAGTGATGGCATGGTCAACACCGCCAACCTCCTTCCAGTTGGTTATCTCTCCTGTATATATCTTACGCACCTGGTCAGTAGTCAGGTTCTTGACAGGATTCTTGGGGTTGACGATGAATACCAAAGCGTCGATGGCAAGCGGTGCTGTTTCAAGTTCTACGCCCAAGGATTCTGTCGCTGCCTTTTCATTTCTGGAGATATCACGGCTCGCAATGATAATGTCACACTTGCCCTCAATTAGATTCGTATAGGCTCCGTGTGTGCCGCTGCAAAGATTCTTGGCAAGGTAGTCACTATAGGAGAATGAAGATTTAGCCCCCCAAAAGTCTGGCTGGATGATATAGGTCGTTCCACTCATCCAGTCCACTTCCCACTTGTAGGGTACATCAAGCAACTTATAAGCTACAAGATCCCGAACAGGTCGAGTGCTAGTTGAACAGTCTGTAAGCGGCCAGTCTGTCAAAGAAATACCTGAGAGAGCCTTATAGGCATCATCTACCTTGTTTTCATCGTCACTGCAAGAGGCGAGAGAGAATGCAGCAAGCATCGCAAAGGCGATTCTCCAAAGTTTCATTGTTTTCATATTCATTTCGTTTTTATTTTATCTTCTTAGAATCGTACAAATTCTTTGTTGAGCCAATCGGCAGGCCGATTACTTCGTTGCTTTCATCCCTGTACCAGATCATTTCGCTATTCTTCTAGAACCAACTGTTCCTTTATCCTTTCAGTTAGAGGAAACAATACTGAATATTTCTCATAATCTTCCTGCAACAATTCTGGCGAAGATGATTCCTTTGTATCAGTATATTCATATTCGACAACGTAGAATACATCTTCAACATCAATATCCCTTACAAGATTTTCTTTTTTATGGGTCAATGTCAGATGTCGATAACTGTTGGAAGATTTTAAATTGAAAACGCAGGGAGCATTGAAATCATCATATCGATACAATTCCGTCTTATTGTGTTTCGACAACACCTGTGTGTACCCGAATAGGTTCATTACAAGCGTACTCTTGGGCCATA
>Ga0256404_1002082_pt1 | contig 45310 bp, 43 predicted proteins | sample RumenRJG_01DNA_FD_185990 | JGI IMG/M metagenome (GOLD analysis project Ga0256404, IMG submission 185990) | Bovine rumen microbial communities from Lethbridge, Alberta, Canada - RJG_01 | ecosystem: Host-associated > Mammals > Digestive system > Stomach > Rumen | place: Canada: Alberta | collected... | reverse complement strand
ATCAGCGCGACGGAGGGACCGATCCTCGATCTCTGCTATGAGGAGGATTCGTCGGCGCTCGTCGACATGAATATCGTCATGACGGGGAGCGGCTCGTTCGTCGAGGTGCAGGGCACCGGTGAGGGACGGCCATTCACTCATGATGAGCTCAGCGAGCTGCTGCGTTTGGGCGAAAAGGGCTGTCGCGAGCTCATCGAGTATGAGAAATACGTGCTCGGCGATGACCTGGGCTGGTATGTCGGCCGCGAGGGCTGATGCTGGTGCAGGCGAATAGAGGCTATGGTTTCCGTGAAACTAGTTTGCAAGTCAGGAGATGGTTTTATATGAAGAAGATCGTTATCGCTACGAAAAACCAGGGCAAGGTGCGCGAGATGCGTACGGCGCTGGCCGCTCTGCCGGTAGAGGTCGTCGCGCTTTCCGATTTTGGCGATCTGCCCGAGGCCGTAGAGGATGGTACGACTTTCGCTGAGAATGCGAAGATCAAGGCGGAGTTCTATGCAAAGCAGACGGGCTGTGCCTGCATCGCTGACGACTCGGGCATAGAGGTCGAGGCTCTGGGCGGAGCACCGGGCATCCACTCGGCGCGCTATGCCGGCTATCATGCCGATGATGAGACGAACAATGCGAAGCTCATTGCTGAGCTGGGCAAGATCGGTCGGACGGAGTCGCCGGCCGACTATCGCTGTGCGCTCGTATTCGTCGATGCACCGGCAAAGGATGCGGCGCTGCGTGAGCCTGGCTGCGAGCTCGAGACCGAGGGACGCTGCGATGGCGTCGTGCGCGTCGACCAGGGGCCGCGGGGCGATGGAGGCTTCGGCTATGATCCTTATTTCTACGTCGAGGCTTATCCGGGGCATACGATCGCTGAGCTGACGCTCGAGCAGAAGGATAAGATCAGCCACCGCGGGGCCGCGCTGCGCGCCATGGTGGCCAGGCTGGAGGAGTACTTGAAATGAAACTGGGCATAGTCAGCGATAGTCATGGTGATACGCAGGTGATCGATGAGATGCTGAAGCGTCCTGAAGCCGCCGGCGTAGAGCTGTGGCTGCATGCCGGGGATTTCACGAACGATGCCGAGTACCTCGCACGCATGAGCGGTTGCGAGGTGGCGATGGTGGCTGGTAATAACGACTGGCCGCGCACCGGTATGCCGGATTCGCGCGTGCTGGATGTGGCCGGGCATCGCATATTCCTGACGCATGGCCATATATACGGCGTGGGCTATACGACGGCGTATCTCGAGAAAGCGGCAGCCGAGCAGGGCGCCGATATCGCCGTCTACGGCCACACGCATGTGGCAGAGATCGCGTTCGGTGAGATAACGGTGCTGAATCCCGGCAGCGTAGCCCGTCCCCGCGACGATGCGGATGGTTCTTTCCTGCTGCTCGATCTGCAGCCCGATCTGTTGCCGGGCATCAAGCTGGTCCGCATGAGATGATGCCCCGTCGGACAGACGTAAAAATAAGAGCTTTTTTTTTGCCGAGGCAGGATTTTCTGTTTCTGTGGTAAAATAGAATAGATAAGTGCAGGAATCAATGTGACGGTGCCGAGGTTTCCGCAACGGCACATGGAGATTCGAAGATTTATGGGAGGGATTATTTTGCGAGAGCTAGATGCAAAACAAATCACTGAGAATGTGGCTCAGATGTGCAAAGAGGCAGCCTACTATCTGCCGAAGGACGTCTATGAGGCTTTGAAGCGCGGCCGTGAGACGGAGAAGTCGCCGGTCGGCCAGAACGTTCTTGATCAGATCATCAAGAATGCTGAGATCGCCCGCGCCGAGGATCGTCCGTACTGCCAGGATACCGGCATGACCATCGTATTCCTCGAGGTCGGCCAGGATCTGCACATCACTGGCGGCCTGCTCGAGGATGCCGTGAATGAGGGCATCGCCAAAGGCTACACCGAGGGCTACCTGCGCAAGTCGGTCGTGGCTGAGCCGCTGTTCAACCGCGTGAACACGAAGAACAACACGCCGGGCGTCATCTACACGAAGATCGTTCCGGGTGACAAGCTGAAGATTACGATCGCTCCGAAGGGCTTTGGCTCGGAGAATAAATCCGGCGTGCGCATGCTCGTGCCGGCCGATGGTGTCGAGGGCGTCAAGCATGCCGTCATGGACATCATCCTGCATGCCAGCATGAATCCGTGCCCGCCGATGGTCGTCGGCATCGGCATTGGCGGTACGATGGACCGTGCAGCTCTCCTGTCGAAGAAGGCGCTGACGCGCTCCATCGATCAGCGCAATCCGGATCCGCGCTATGCCAAGCTCGAAGGTGAACTCCTCGACCTCATAAATCAGACCGGTATCGGACCGCAGCTCGGCGGCACGACGTCGGCTCTCGCTGTCAATATCGAGTGGGGTCCGACTCATATCGCTGGCTTGCCGGTTGCAGTTACCATATGCTGCCATGCTATGCGCCATGCTTCGCGCGTGCTTTGATAGCTGATAGAGGATTGGAGGAATAATGATGGCTGAACAGATAAAGATACATACCCCATTCACTGAGGAGATGTCGCGCAAGCTCCACGTGGGCGACGCCGTCCTCATCACTGGTGAGATCATAGCAGCTCGTGATGCTGCGCATAAGAAGATGACCGAGGCGCTGGCTCGTGGCGAGAAGCTGCCGGTCGACTGGCACAACCAGATGGTCTACTACCTGGGCCCGACACCGGCAAAACCGGGCGACCCGATTGGCTCCTGCGGCCCGACGACCTCTGGCCGTATGGATGCCTATACTCCGACCATGCTGGAGCAGGGCATCAAGGGCATGATCGGCAAAGGCTCCCGCAGCAAAGAAGTCGTCGAGTCCATGATAAAGAATGGTGTCACGTACTTTGCCGCTGTCGGCGGTGCCGCTGCTCTCATCGCGAAGTCGGTCAAGAAGTACGAGGTCCTGGCTTATCCGGAGCTCGGCCCGGAGGCTGTTGCCCGTCTGACCGTAGAGGACTTCCCGGCGATCGTCGTCATCGATTGCGAGGGCAACAACCTCTATGAGCAGAACCAGGCGAAATACCGCACCCTGAAGGGATACTGATCGGATGGTGCTGCCGCGATGCCTTCCCTCTCCGGAGGGGAGGTTTTGCGGCGGTTTGCTCCAAGATATTTAGGAGGTATAGAATGTTTCACACAACTTTTTATCTGCGTCGTCTGCATTCGCTAGTCGGCCTCTTCATTCTGGGTATGGTCATATTCGAGCATATCTTCACGAATTCGATGGCCCTCGGCGGCGCAGCAGCCCTGAACGGCTCGCTGGCTATGATGGAACTCATCCCGAAGCCAATATTCCTGATGCTCGAGATCTGTGGTATCGCTATTCCGCTGCTGTTCCATGCGATCTATGGCATATACATCGCACTGCAGGCGAATAACAACCCCGGCCGTCTCGGCTATATCCGCAACTGGCAGTTCGCGCTGCAGCGCTGGACGGCCTGGTTCCTCGTCGTGTTCCTGATCTGGCACGTGTTCTATCTCCGCATTTTCACGAAGGGCATTACGGGCACGCCGATATCCTATGAGCTCCTGCAGAGCTATTTCACAGGCAGCCCGATTGTCGCTATCATCTACATCCTCGGCATGTTTGCAGCTATCTTCCATTTCTGCAACGGTATCACGACGTTCTGCATGACCTGGGGCATCGCCAAAGGCCCACGCGTCCAGAATGTCATCGGTGTGCTCAGCATGCTGCTCTGCGCTCTCCTTTGCGTGATCACGCTCGCCTTCATGGGCAGCTATTTCGTGATGTGAGATACTACTGCTAGAAAAGGAGTATAAAATGGCTAATAAAGAAGCTGAAAAGAAGCATATCATCGTAGTCGGCGGTGGTCTCTCCGGCCTCATGGCTACGATAAAGATCTGCGAGGACAAGAAGAAGGAGTTCGTCGTCGACCTGTTCTCCTATTGCCCGGTCAAGCGCTCCCATTCCCTCTGTGCACAGGGCGGCATCAATGCCTGCATGGATACGAAGGGCGAGCATGACTCGGTCTATGAGCATTTCGATGATACGGTCTACGGCGGTGACTTCCTGGCTGACCAGCGCGCTGTAAAGGGCATGGTCGAGGCTGCTCCGAAGCTCATCAAGATGTTCGATCGCATGGGCGTGCCGTTCACGCGTACGGCTGAGGGCGTGCTCGACCTGCGCAACTTCGGTGGTCAGAAGAACAAGCGTACCTGCTTCGCCGGCTCCACGACGGGCCAGCAGCTCCTGTATGCTCTCGATGAGCAGGTCCGTAAATGGGAGACGCTCGGCAGCGTAACGAAATATGAATACTGGGAATTCATCAAGATCATCCGCAACAAGCAGGGTGCTGTCCGTGGTATCGTAGCCCAGAGCATGAACACGAACGAGATCAAGGCATTCCCGGCCGAGGTCGTCATCCTCGCAACGGGCGGCCCTGGCCAGGTGTTCGGCCGCTGCACGGCTTCGACCATCTGCAATGGCTCGGCTGTCTCGTCCGTCTATCAGGATGGTGCCCATATCGCGAATCCGGAGTTCATCCAGATCCATCCGACCGCTGTGCCGGGCTCGGATAAGAACCGTCTGATGTCCGAGGCCTGCCGCGGTGAGGGCGGCCGCGTCTGGGTCTATCGCAAGAACCCGGAGACCGGCGAGAAAGAGCGCTGGTACTTCCTCGAGGATATGTACCCGGCATACGGCAACCTCGTGCCGCGTGATGTCGCTTCGCGTGCCATCTACAAGGTCTGCGTCCACATGGGCCTCGGCATGCACAACCCGAACCGTGTCTACCTCGACCTGTCGCATATCCCGGCTGCCTACCTCGAGCGTAAGCTCGGCGGCATCCTCGAGATGTACTCGGAATTCGTCGGTCAGGATCCGCGCAAGGTTCCGATGGAGATATTCCCGTCCGTCCACTACTCCATGGGCGGTATCTGGGTCGACCTCAAGCATCGCACGAACATCCCGGGCCTCATGGCTTCCGGCGAGTGCGACTACCAGTATCATGGTGCGAACCGCCTCGGCGCGAACTCGCTGCTGTCGGCTGCTTACTCGGGCACGATATCCGGTCCGGAGGCCATGGCTTGGGCCCGTAGCGGCGAGCTCGGCGATGCGCTGACGGCCGAGGAGATGAACGCAGCGGTCAAGGAGTGCCAGGATCAGTTCGACAAGATCCGCCAGATGAATGGTCCGGAGAATGCACACAAGCTGCATCATGAGATGGGCGACATCATGTACAAATATGTCTCCATCGAGCGCGATAATGTCGGCCTGGCCAAGTGCCTCGAGGAGCTCAAGGGCATCCTCAAGCGCTGGGATGATATCGGCGTGACCGACCACGGCACGGTAGCCAACCAGGAGGCCATGTTCGTGCGCCAGCTGCGCAACATGATCCTCTACGCTATGGTCATCACAGCCGGCGCTCTGAACCGCAACGAGTCGCGCGGTGCCCATGCGAAGATCGTCCTCGAGTCTGACTGGAACAAGATGGACGAGGATCTCAAGGCCAAGCTGAAGGAAGAGCATGGCGATTTCCATTTCGATAAGGAAACCGGCCGCGCTATGGATGACAGCGATGACCTCATCTTCATGGACCGCGATGACAAGCACTTCATGTACACGACCATCGTTGACTATGATCCGGAGACCGAGCTGCCGAAAGTCAGCTATATGGAGTTTGACCACTCCTACATCAAGCCGCGTCCGCGTAACTATGCTGTCGCGAAGAAAGAGTAATAGGGGAGGATCAGCACAATGGCAGAACAGAAAAAAGTACATTTCATCATCGAGCGCCAGGACGGCCCGAAAGAGAAGCCGTATACGCAGGAGTTCGATGTAGATTACCGTCCGGGCCTGAATGTTGTTGCTGCCCTGATGGAGATACAGAAGAATCCGGTGACCTCTGACGGCAAGCGCGTCGCGCCGGTCGTCTGGGAGTGCAACTGCCTCGAGAAGGTTTGCGGTGCCTGCATGATGGTCATCAACGGCCGTCCGCGTCAGGCCTGCTGCGCCCTCGTCGATCAGATCAAGCAGCCGATACATCTCGCACCGGCCCGCACGTTCCCGGTCATCCGTGACCTGCTCATCGACCGCAGCGTCATGTTCGAGAGCCTGAAGAAGATTCAGGGCTGGATCAACGTCGACGGCTCCTGGGAGGTCAAGGACGCTCCGATACAGAATCCGTACACGGCGATGACCGCTTACGAGATCTCGCACTGCATGACCTGCGGCTGCTGCCTCGAGGCTTGCCCGAACGTCGGCCCGCAGTCCGACTTCATCGGACCGGCTCCGACAGTGCAGGCATATCTCTTCAACCTGCATCCGCTCGGAAAGTTCGACGAGCCGAAGCGTCTCAATGCGCTCATGGAAAAGGGCGGCATCACGAGCTGCGGCAACAGCCAGAACTGCGTCGAGGTTTGCCCGAAGAACATCAAGCTGACGACGTATCTCGCACAGCTGAACCGCGACGTGAACAAGCAGGCACTGCGTAATATATTCGACCATTAATGGTCACTTTTGGCGATTTAGCCAGGCTGGAGCATTTGCTCCAGCTTTTTTTATTTATTTTTTGCAGGGATAAGAGGACTAAAGTCGTGCATATTTACTTGATATGAGAAACAAATTGATATATGATATAGAGTAAGGGAGAAAGATATATCAGTAAGCCTAAAGGGAAGGCAAGGCTGAGAACTTAGTAAGGGAAAGAATTATGAGAAAGACAAAACGTATCCCATTAAGTCCGACTTTGCGACGATTCAAGTTCTTATTCGACATGCTGAAGCGGACGACCGATGATTACCTGGTTCTTGTCGATCTGCAAGAACATCTGACCATCGTATCACCGAATCTGGTGCGAGAATTCGACCTGCCTGGCGAGACCATACCTGACGGCGATCAGATATTCGGAACATTGGTACACCCGGAGGAACGGGGCCAGTTCCAAGCCTTGCTGCGCAGCGCTGCTGGCGGACAGCCGCGTGATGACTACAACATGGAAGGGCGTGTCAAGACGCGCAAGGGCGACTATGCCTGGATGCGCTTCCGGGCCCGGGTCGGCAATGACCGCGAAGGTCGGCCGAGCATCATGGTCGCCACGATCCGGCGCATGGCCCAGCGCAATCAGGCCGATGAAGTGACCGGCCTGCTGAACAAGTATCAGTTTGAGCACGGGGTCAAGAGTGCTCTGACGGAGTACCATGCGACCGGCGAGGGCGGCGCCATCATGATTTTCGGCCTCGACAATTTCAAGATGGTCAACGAGGCCTATAATCGTGTGGCCGGCGATATGGTGCTCAAGAACGTCGCTACCACGATATCTGACCTGCTGCCGCCGATGCTGACGCTGTATAAGCTCGATGGCGACCAGTTTGGTCTCATACTGCCGTCGGGCGACGAGGAACAGGCGAACAAGGTGTTCGAAGGCATCCAGCGGGCGCTCGTACTGCCGCAGGATATCGACGGACATGAGTATCTGTGCACGATTTCGGCGGGCACGGTATTCTACCCGATGGGCGGCAAAGACTATCTCGTGCTGTACAAGCATGCCGAGGCGGCGCTCGATATCGCGAAGCGCGACGGCAAGAATCGCAACTGCATATTCAGCAAGGAGCAGTATAACCGCTGGGTGCGGTCGATATCGATGCGCGATGATATCTTCGACAGCGTCGAGAATGGCTGCACGGGGTTTAGTTTGTTCTTCCAGCCGCAGGTCGATGCGCGGACGCGTCATCTGCTCGGAGCCGAGGCACTTTTGCGCTGGCGCAATCCGAAGGGCAAGATGGTGGCACCGATGGAGTTCATCCCCATACTCGAGGAGACGAAGCTCATCATACCGGTCGGCAAATGGATATTCGAGCAGGCAGTCAAGGTGTGCCGACGGTGGCGCGCTTTCGTGCCGGAGTTCCACATATCCATAAATATGAGCTATGAGCAGGTCAAGGACTTGTCGTTCAAGGATTTCGCCAATCAGTGCCTGCAGGATTACGATCTGCCGGCCGATGCCATCGTACTCGAGCTCACTGAGAGCAAAATCGTGGCGGACTGGAATTTCGTGAACCAGCAGTTTGATGCCTTCCGTCAGGCTGGCATCCGCATTGCCATGGATGATTTCGGGAAAGGTTATTCGTCGCTGTCGTTGCTGAAGAATCTGTCTTGTGATATAGTGAAGATAGACCGGGCTTTCGTAAACAAGATACTCGATACGGATTTCGATCGTCAGCTGGTGGAGTACACGATCAAGCTCTGTCATTCGGTCGACCTTGATATATGCGTCGAGGGCGTAGAGCAGAAGGCGCAGTATGACCTGCTGTCGCAGACCTGCCATGCGGATGCTATCCAGGGCTATCTGTTCGGGCGTCCCGAGAGTGAAGCTGATTTCGAGCAGAAATACGTGCGCGGTGTCGGGGAGTCCCAGATGCCGATACAGAAGGTCGTGAAATACTGATAGATAAGGGATGATGTGATGTCACGCGACAAGACAGAGGAAAAGATAACATTGCTCGGAGCGAAGAAGGTCAGGTATCACTATGACTATTGCCCCGAGATACTCGAGACATTTGCCAACCGGCATCCCGATAATGATTACTGGGTGAAGTTCAACTGCCCGGAGTTCACGGCTCTGTGCCCGATCACCGGGCAGCCGGACTATGCGACGATATACATCTCCTACGTACCAGATCAGCGCATGGTGGAGAGCAAGTCGCTCAAGCTCTATCTCGTGAGTTTCCGCAATCATGGCGATTTCCATGAGGATGTTGTGAACGTCATCATGAAGGACCTCATCAAGCTCATGGACCCCAAGTACATCGAGGTCTGGGGCAAGTTCCTGCCCCGGGGCGGCATATCGATCGATCCGTTCGCTAATTACGGTCGGAAGGGGACGAAGTTCGAACAGCTGGCCTGGGAGCGCTTTGCCAAGCATGACCTGTATGCGCTCGATAAGGTAGACAATCGCTAAGGGGATATTCGGATTGAAACGTCAGAAACGCATCGCACTGGTAAATGATATCACTGGCTTCGGGCGCTGCTCAGTGGCTGTGGAGCTGCCGCTCATATCGGCGCTGAAGGTGCAGGCCTGCCCGCTGCCTACGGCTATATTGTCCGTGCATACCGGATTCCCGCAGCATTATCTCGATGACTATACCGATCGCATGCGGCCTTATATCGACAGCTGGGAAGCCAATGGTCTGGAGTTCGACGGCATAGCGACCGGCTTCCTGGGATCGGCTGAGCAGATCGGCATCGTGCTGGATTTCGTGCACCGGTTCAAGCAGCCGGGCACGCGCGTCATGGTCGATCCGGTCATGGGCGACTATGGCAAGCTGTATTCATCGTACACGCCGGAGATGTGCGCGCGGATGCGCGAACTGCTCGGCGTGGCCGACCTCGTGACACCGAACCTCACGGAGGCCTGCCAGCTGCTCGATATACCGTACCCGGAGCAGGGCCAGGTGTCAGACAGCGAGCTCGCCTACATGGCGGATGAACTTGCTCGCCGCGGGCCGTCGCAGATTGTCATCACGGGACTCAGTGACCAGAGTGGGCGATATATCCGCAACTATGTCTACGAGGCTGGTCGCGGCCGGATTCTTGAGGTCGAGAAGGTGGGTGGCGATCGCTCGGGCTCGGGGGATGCTTTCGCTGCCATCGTGGCGGCCAGCCTCGTGAAAGGGGAGCCGCTGTACGATTCCGTGCAGAAAGCGGCCACGTTCATCAGCCGTTGCCTGACCTATGCCTGCGAGCTCGACCTCCCCTGGAACTACGGCCTGCCCTTCGAGCAGTATTTGACGGAATTGAAATAGGAGATGCTTTTTTTATGATCGTATATGCTACACATGCTGGCGGGCGTTACCTTGAGCTGGCGGACAGTCTGCGCGAGCAGCCGGAGGGGAAACGCAATCTCTATGTGAATATCACGAACCGCTGCAACTGCAGCTGCACGTTCTGCCTGCGCAATATGAAGAAGATGGCAGAGGAGCACAGCCTCTGGCTCAAGCAGGAGCCGACGGTGGACGAAGTGGAGAAGGCGCTCGATGCTGTGCCCTGGCAGTACATAAAGGAAGTCGTGTTCTGCGGCTTCGGCGAGCCGACCATGCGGCTCGATGATCTCATAACGCTGCTCGGTTATGTGAAAAAGACGCATCCGGACATGCCGACGCGCCTCAATACGAATGGGCTCGGGGAGCTCGAGCATGGCTTCGAGTTCGCGGATCGGTTCGCAGGGATTCTCGATACGGTGTCCATCAGCCTCAATGCGGCGACGGCCGAGCAGTACCTCGCGCTGACGCGCAACCGGTTCGGACTGGCGTCGTATGAGGGCATGCTGACATTCGCAGAGCACTGCAAGCCATATGTGCCGAACGTGGTGCTGACGATCGTCGACCATGTGACGAGTCCGGAGGATATAGAGAAGTGCCGCCAGATCTGTGAGCAGCGCGGCCTCACGCTGCGCGTGCGGCCCTATGAAAGCCACTAAACAATAATCTCAACAAAATAAAGAACATAATAAAGAAGCGGTTCGCACGTTTGTAGTGAGAACCGCTTCAGTCGTAGTATGACATAGATACTATTGTCCTTTTCTGTATTCTGTTGTGGCGATATCACCTTTCGCGCTAGGCGATACCATATTTGAACGTTCAGCTGAAACCGAGAAGCTAATCACGTTCGTTCGGTTAGTATGTGTAGACGTTGCAACGTTCATCAATAATTGATGATGAAAAACGGCTTCGCATCTTTTGTGGCATCTGACGTTGTGTTACAAACTTCCCCGGGCGGGAGATACAGCTGGCGGCCAAAGGCTCATCATGCCACTCTCATATAGCCTTTTGTGGATATTATTGTACTTCAACGATACACTTGCTAGTCAGAGCTTGCAAAAGACTTCATGCGATTAATCGGCAATGGCTGTCACATCCTTCCGATCGTGATAGAGTCTTCTCCGAGGAGGCCTGTTTCGGCTGGGAGCATAGCTACGGTTTTCGACCTCCAGGACTACTCTCCGTATCTCTTGTTCTCCTCTCCTCTTTGACTATATTATAGCATCGTTGTCAGACAAATGCAATAGTTGTGAAGCAAATAACTTATGATATATATTTTGCATTTTGTGTACAAGATACATTCATACGCACAAATGTCTATCTCAGCTTGCACTTCTGGGGATATGCATGAGAAAAACATATCGCCGGAATGTGGGGATTTATAGTATAATGTATGTAGTCACTCATCATATCGGTGCGACGAATGCTGATTAGGAGGAGTTTTTCTAAATGAAAAAGCTAGTTGTAGTACGTGGCGCTGGCGAACTGGGCAGCGCGGTAGCTCATATCGTACATCGGGCTGGCTTCCGGGTGCTCATGCTCGAGCAGCGGCAGCCTACGGCCACGCGGCGACGTGTTTCATTCTCAGATGCTATGTATGCAGGCGAGGCGACGGTGGAACGCCTGACCTGTTATCGGGCGGCGAATCTCGATGAGGCCCGGAAGCGCCTGAAGAAGGATGAGCTCATCATGATCGCTGATCCGGAGATGAAGTGCATCAGAAAGCTGAAGCCGGCCGTACTCGTCGATGCGATCGGAGCCCACCAGAATATGGGCATGAAGAAGAATCTGGCAAAGCATACCATAGCCCTGGGGCCGGGATTTTGCGCGGGCCGCGATGCGGAAATCGTAGTCGATATCATGCGCGGACATAATCTGGGCCGCCTCGTGACAGACGGTTATACTTCGAAAGAGCCGGATTTCGGCGAGGCAGTCGTAGGACATGCCATGAATGAGGAGTGCTTCGTGGCGGCGCCGGAGGCTGGGGCGGTCACGATGCGCCGTGGCATCTCGCTGATGGTGCACGAGGGCGAGGTCATCGGTCATATCGAGACGCTAGAGGGCCGGGAGCTGAAGCTCAAGGCCGGTATCGACGGCGTCATGCGCGGAGCGATCCATGATGGCTGCCTCGTCAGCGAGGGCATGACCGTGGCCGAGATCCATCCGACCATGGGGCAGGAGGAGTGCTTCACGATATCGGATAAAGGCCGCTGCATAGGCGGAGCCGTGCTGGCCGCCATCATGATCCTGCGCTCGAAAGACAAGCATTGGGGCCCGTTCGGTGACTGAGTCGGACTCGGGCGGCTTGCTGGGCAGCCTGATCCGGGTCGGCAGCAGCGTACTCGATTTCTTCTACCCGCCGCGCTGTCCGGCCTGCGGGGCCTATGTCGAGGCGCGCGGCGGCTGGTGTCCGGAATGTCTCGCGCACGTCTGTCATCCCCAGCAGCTGCCGCTCGAGGCGGGAGCGCGGCGGTCTGCGCGATCTCATACGGGCGCTGAAGTTCCAGCACCGTCGCAGCGTACTGCCGTATATCGCTGCCGTGCTGGCTGCCGGAGCGGAGCAGGAGCCGCTCCGGGGACTCCTGGCCGGGCTGGCGCAGGAGCAGGCGATAGCTGTACCGGTGCCGCTCCATGCGAGCCGGGAGAAAGAGCGTGGCTACAATCAGACGAGGCTTATATTCGCGGACTGGCTGGCGGCTCACGGTATACCGCTGTACGATGTTCTCCAGCGTCTCCGGCGCACGAAGCCGATGTACAGGCTCAGCGCAGCCGAGCGGCGGCAGAACATAAAGGGCGCACTCGGCATTCGGCCTGGATCAGAAGCAGTGCGCGGGCGGCATATCCTGCTCGTCGATGATATATTCACGACCGGCGCGACCCTGACCGAGTGCGCCCGAGTCCTGCATCAGGCCGGCGCACAGAGCGTGACGGTGCTGGTACTGGCCAGCGACCACCACTGAAACATCGACAAATATATTTATTAGCGTTATAATATACAAAATATCCGAATGATTATAAACAAGATACTTTAGGGGGCCTGGATTTTGAAGATGAATGGTGCTCAGGCAGTGCTGGAGAGCCTCAAGCGCGAGGGCGTGGATGTAGTGTTCGGCTACCCGGGAGGCGCGGTGCTGACTCTTTATGATGCTGTATATAGGAATCAGTTCCGTCACGTGCTGACGGGACATGAGCAGGGAGCGATTCACGCGGCTGATGGCTATGCGCGGGCTACAGGCAAGGTCGGCGTCGTCTTCGCGACGTCCGGGCCGGGGGCTACGAACCTCGTCACGGGCATCGCGACCGCCTGCACGGACTCGGTGCCGCTCGTCTGCTTCACGGGGCAGGTCGCGAATCCCTACATCGGCAAGGATTCCTTCCAGGAGGCGGATGTGTTCGGCATCACGACGCCGATCACGAAGCATAATTATCTCGTGAAGGATGTACACGACCTGCCGCGGGTGATAAAGGAGGCATTCTTTATCGCGCGCACGGGACGGCCGGGCCCGGTCGTCATCGATGTCGCGAAAGATGTATTCGATACGGAGTTCGACTATGAATATCCTGAGACGGTGCATCTGCGCGGCTACTCCGGAGACTATACCGGTGATGAGGCGGAGATCGATGAAGTGGTTGCAGCTCTGCAGCAGGCGAAAAAGCCGCTGCTGTTCGTGGGTGGCGGCGTCAACGGTTCCGATACATCGCCAATCCTGCGCGATATCGCAGACCTGCTCGGCGCGCCGGTGACGTGTACGTTGCTCGGTCTCGGGACGGTGCGGGCCGACGCTCCGGGATTCTTGGGCTTCGCTGGCATGCATGGCTCCTATGCGGCGAATATGTGTATACAGTCGTGCGATCTGCTGCTCTGCATCGGCATGCGCTTCAGCGACCGCGTGACGGGTAAGGTCAGCGAATTCGCCCCGCACGCGAAGATCGTCCATTTCGAGCTGGACCGGGCGGAGATCAACAAGAACGTGCAGGCAGATTATCGGGTACTGGGTGACCTGCGCTGGTCATTGCCGCTGCTGGCCGAAAAGCTGAAGGCTGCAGGCGATGATTTTGCGGGGCGTTTCCGCAGCTGGCGCGATTATACAGCGAAGATTGCGGCCGAGCACCCCTTCACTTATCAGCCGGATGGCGAGGCGATCAAGCCGGGGGCGCTCATAACGAAGCTCAGCGAGCTCGCCGACGAGGATACGATCGCCGTGACCGATGTCGGCCAGCACCAGATGTGGGCGGCACAGTTCTTCAAGACCTACAAGCCGCGTCATTTCCTGACCTCAGGCGGCCAGGGGACGATGGGCTATGGCCTGCCGGCCTCCATGGGGGCGAAGATCGGCTGCCCCGACAGCCATGTCATCCTGTTCACAGGTGACGGCAGCATCATGATGTGCTGCCAGGAGTTCGCGACCATCGCTGATAATGATCTGGATATCAAGGTCGTCGTGCTGCATAACTCCATCCTCGGCATGGTGGGCCAGTGGCAGCGGCTGTTCTATCATCATCACTATTCGCAGTCCGAGCTCAAGGGGCATACGGATTTCGTGAAACTGGCCGAGGCGATGGGCGTGCCGGGCGCACGTCTGACGAAGGCCAGCGAACTCGATACGCGGCTGCCGGAGCTCATGGCGCACAAGGGCCCGATGCTCATAGACGTCATGATACCGGAGGAAGAGGACGTCCTGCCGATGGTGCCGGGCGGCAAGCGTCTGGACCAGATGGTCCTGGGAGGTAACGATTGATGCAGAAATTTGTCCTGGCCGTTTTGGTCGATAACAAGCCTGGCGTGCTCACGCATGTATCAGGCCTCATAAGCCGCCGCGCGTTCAATATCGAGAGCATATCGGCTGGCTATACCGAGGAGAACGATGTCACCCGCATCAATATCGTCGTCTCGGTCGAGAGCGAGCAGGAGCTCGATCAGGTCGTGACGCAGCTCTCGAAGCTCATCGATGTCATAAGGGTCGTCAACCTCAGCAAGGCGGAGTCGATCGAGCGCGAGCTCGTGCTCATAAAAGTGGCGGCGACAAAGGCGGAGCGGGCCGATATCATCAACGTGGCGAATATATTCCGCGCCAATATCGTCGATGTGAGCCCAGAGAATGTCGTCATCGAGCTGACGGGTGGCGAGAGCAAGATCACGGCGCTCTGCGAAGTGCTGGAGGAGTACGGCATCATAGAGATCGCCCGTACGGGCACGATCGCGCTGTCGCGCGGCCCGGTGCCGGTGAAACAGATGTAAGGCTGCCGCATGAGAACGGATGCTTTACTTGTACTTTAGGAGTGATAGATATGCCTGGAAAAATAAAGAATTGTCCGTCCTGCGGCAGACTGTATCAGGATTTCGGCAAGCATCTTTGCCCGGACTGCCTGCGCAAGCAGGAGGAGAAGGAGCGTGAGGTCGTCGACTACGTGCGCGATCATCCGGATTCGAAGATACCGGAGGTCTGCGAGGCCACGGGGGCCAGCGAGCGCATGATCAGGCGTCTCATACAGGAGGGACGCTTCATACAGGTCGGCGTGCAGATGAGTTATCCCTGCGAGAAATGCGGTGCGCCCATCGTGACGGGCAAGTTCTGCCCGAAATGCATGGAAGAGATGCAGAAGGCCATCCAGTCCCAGACGAAGAAGATGATGCAGGCTGCTCAGCATCCGCAGGCGGATAAGCGCAGCGGCAGCCGGGGGCTGTATTCCCTGCGGGGCAAATAATCAAGCTGACGTGATAAATTTAGGGCAGGAGTTTAAGTCTCCTGCCCTTTTTTTCGATAGAATCATTAGAAGGCTGATATGGGATACATATGAGTTGCAGATTCGTGTGTATCAGCTAAGAAGAGGCCGGGGATGAAATAGAGCCAGCAGGTGGTGAGAGATATGATTATCAACAATAACGTACAGGCTATAGCCGGAGCCTATCATGTGAGCACGGTGTCGCGCCCGCAGAACAGCTATGATAAGGATTCCGAGCCGATACGCGATGAGGTGGCACTGTCGAGCGATGGCGTTACTTTCAGCCAGATGATGCAGGAGCTGCAGGGCATGGATGACGTCCGTGCCGAGAAGGTCGACAGCGTCGCCGAGCAGATTGCCAGCGGCAGCTATGCACCGGACAGCAGCGATGTAGCGAAAAAGATGCTCGATCTGTTGTTCTGAGAGAAAAAGGGATGCCTGCCACCTGGATGTGGCCGCAAGGATATGGAAGTCCACGGCATCGCTTCCAGTGTGATGCGGGTATCTGATTCTATGAAGGAGGATGACTATGTGGCGTGAATTCGCTCAGGTATTGAACGAGCTGAACAAGACCTACAAGGAACTCGTAAGGCTCGGCGAGAAGAAGCATAGCGCGCTCGTAGCCATCGACATGGCAGGGCTCGAGCGGCTCCTGCAGCAGGAGGAAGGTCTGACCGCTACGGTGCGTCAGCTCGAGCAGCAGCGCCAGAAATACCTCATTGATCTGGCCGTCGAGAATCGGGAGCTGAAGAAGGATTCTCATATGCGGGAGGTCGTGCAGATCGCACCGCCGCCGCTCCGGCCGGTGCTGCAGCAGCTTCATACGGAGCTGGATGCCGGTGCCGCGAGGGTGCGCGAGCTCAGCGAGGACAATGAGATCCTCGTGCAGGCGGCGTTGCGGGCGGTACATTTCCACATGAACCGTCTCAATGGCACGCAGGCCGGCTCTACATATGGTCAGGGCGGCAGCGAGTCTGCACCCAACGGCACATCGCGTCGTTTCCAGTTCGATGCCTGAAAGACACCTTCCCCATAGGGGAAAGCTTATCGATTAGGAGGTAGCTGTCGTGAATAGTCGCCAGGATCAGGAGCGCGAAGCCATCAGGCTGCTGCAGGCACAGCTGGCCGCAGACAAGGCAAGTTGTACGGAGCTTGCAGGGCTCAAAGAAGCTTTGCAGACGACGGCTGGCGTCGGCGTTACCGAGGCAGTACAGCGCGTTGAGCCGCTGCTCGCCGAGATCGCCCATATCGCTGAAGCACAGCAGACGTTCCTGACGACCGTGCGCCGCAAGACCATGCTCGACTACATGGTGCATCTGCCGGTATCGCCGGCACGCACGGCCTGCGCAAAGCTGCTGGGCGAGCTCCAGGCGCGCGAGCGCGAGCTGCGGCGGGAGCTGGCTTCCGTACAGGAGCTGTTCAACCGCAGCAAGCAGTTCATCGATTTCCATGTCAATGTACTGACAGCTACGGCGGCAAGCAGTACGTATGGTCCGCCGGGAACAGATCCAGGAGAGCAGCGCGGTATAAAGATGTTCGAGGCAGATGTATGAGCCTCGCGATAAGAGAAAGTAAAGGGTGATTTTATGCGTTCCACATTCGCGGGACTCAATACGATGGTGCGCGGCATCCAGTCGAACCAGTTGTCGCTGTATACTGTAGGCCACAATATAACGAATGCCAATACGGATGGATATTCCCGCCAGAGTGTCAATCTGGCGGCCACGAGGGGCCAGAATGTAAGTTCTCTTTATGGCGAGGTCATCGTCGGTACGGGCGTGGATTCGACGTCCATCGAGCGTGCGCGCAATGTATACGCCGACAAGCAGTACTGGTCCGAGAATTCGACGAACCAGTATTATAAGACGCAGCAGACGAACTATGACAAGATCGAGTCCATATTCAATGACTCGGATAGCACCGGCATACTGAACAGCCTCAATGAATTCTATAATGCGATCCAGGACCTCTCGACGGGGGCCTCGACGGACAGCAACCGTGTGGCCGTCATCGAGAAGGGCAACACGCTCGTTGATAAGATAAAGACGACTTCCTCGCAGATGCAGGACCAGATAAACGCGCAGTATGATGATATGCGCCTCGCAGTGCAGACCATCAATAACTACACGGACCAGATCGTCGAGCTCAACAAGAACATCATGTCGACGGAGGCCTCGGGCGGTACGGCGAACGACTTGCGCGACCAGCGCGATCTGCTCGTCGACAATTTGTCGAAGTATATCAACCTGAATGTCTATGAAGATGAGTCGACAGGCATGTACTCCGTCGTCTCGAACGGCATCAGCCTCGTCAATGGCGTATCGAGCCTGACGCTCGAGATGTCCGACCCGATAGCGAACAAGACGTACGGTATCAATGACTACTCGATAAATATCAAGGAGTCCGGTGTGGCTTATGTGCCATCGAACGGAACATTGGCGGCGCTGCAGGCGACCATCACAGAGGATAAGGGCTATATCGATGATATGGCTGATGTGGCCGGCTTCATGCTCACGACGTTCAATCACATGCATCAGCAGGGCGCGGGTATCGACGGCGCCGATTCATCGCTGGGCAGCTGGACGGATAATTCCAGCTCGACCTACGCTGGACCGACATACGGTATCAACTTCTTTGGTGAGCAGAATACGCAGTATGTCTATAATGATGAGACAGGCAAGGTCGACGCCTATGTCTATGTGGATGGCTCGGTGACGCGCTCGCTGGGCTATACGGAGGAGAAGGCTTCGGATGGTACGGTCACGCGTACGCCGGTCGTGAGCATCAGCGGCACGATGTCGACCGATGATCCCGAGGAGCTCGATGGTATAAATATCATAAATGCCCTCGGCATAAACAAGAAGATAACGGCGGCGGGCGGCGAGAATCTCATCGCGGCACGTACGCTGTCGGTCACGCAGAATACGAGCTCGACCGGAGCCCAGCTCAGTACCTATTCGGTCACGGTGAATGGTACCGGCGATGGAACGAATGCCACGAACCTCGAGACATTGCTGAATATGGACCGTAACAACGTGGCGCATACGGCGATGATACTGGTGAACAGCAAGCAGACTGATGGCACCGTCTCTACTGAGGCTATGTGCGATACGCTGACCGATGCGGCCTATGCAAAGCTCGCAAACGGTGGCACGACAGCTGCCTATACGCTCTATACCTATGATTCGACGAACCAGACCAACACGTCGGCCAGCACGACGGCCACGCTCGCGAATACCGAGCGCACGATAGACAAGATATCGCTGCAGTCCTACTACAACTCGATGATGAGTCACCTCGGCGCTGACTCAGAGACGGTCGACGACAAGCAGGACGCACAGGATGACCTCATCACGCAGATCACGGCGTGGCGGTCCTCGACCTCTGGCGTCAACTGGAATGAGGAGCTCACGAACATGATACGGTTCCAGCAGGGCTACAGTGCCTGCTCGCGCTGCCTCACAACGATGGATGAGATGCTCGATAAGCTCATCAACAGTACCGGCACGGTGGGACGTTGATAAGGCTATAGAATAAATGAGAGGTGCAATGAGATGACGATACGCGTCAGCAGTACCCAGATGGTATACCGCTATCAGACTCAGCTGAATAAAGCAAATGACAATATGAACAACCTCATGGAGCAGGGGGATGGCTCGAAACTGCACAGACCATCCGATGACTCCGTTGACTACACGAAGTACCTGCGCTACTCGGTCAGCGGTAACGAGAACACGCAGTATCAGGAAAATGTCGATAATGGTATTTCCTGGATGAAGATGTCGGATACGGCGCTCGTAAACATGACTGATATCATGACCACGTTCAAGGAAAAGACGATTGCTGCGGCCAATGATACGAACAATACGAGCGATATGCAGGCGATTGGCAAGGAAATGATGGCCGAGATACAGGAGCTTGTCTCGCTCGGCAATACGATGCAGGGCGATCGCTATGTGTTTGCGGGGCAGTCCGATACGACGCGCCCGTTCACGCTTTCGGAGGAGGAAGTTGATCGCGGCCTGGCCAAGACACTCGATGACAATCAGGCCTTGTTTTTCAGCGGAGAAAATGGCACAGGGACGGCAAGTACGTCTGGACTGCGCCAGATGCTTACGCTCACGGGCTCGGATGGCAATACCTATTATCTGAACACCCGCGATGGCAATATATATACAAAGGAATTCGTCGATTCGGGCTACAAAGACCGGCTGGCGGCTGATTCGAAGGCCGTAGTCGATCCGAGTAAGGATGCTGTAGGGAATATATCCGGCTGGTCTGATGGTACGACGAAGGTATCGGACTACTTCAAGAATACCGGCGAGATCATCGATGCCAAGAAGGAACTGACGGCCGATACGATAAACGACAAATACACTGGCTCTGATGCCGATAATGTCACTCTCACCACCAGCGTGACATTCACCTTTGAGACCGTAAAACAGCGGATCGCGACCTATCAGGGTGATGACAAATACATCTCGATGACGAAGAAGAACGGCACGACCGAGACAGCCTCGGACACGATCAATGTCACGGGCCAGGACATCTACGGCACCGACATATTCGACGACACGAGCTCCGGTAATGCGACCTCGGGCACGGCCATGCTGAATGAGATGCTGACTGTCCATGCCAAAACCGTAGGGGATGATCACACATGGCTCACGACGGATGGCCAGACCATCTCGGATCAGGCCCACGCCACGACCGTCAATACCGAGACGAAGCTCGGCGCGCGCCAGCAGCTCTACAACTCGGTCAAGACGATGCTCGGCAACCAGAATGAGCTGATCACGAGCGATACGACTGATGTGAGTGCGACGGATGTCGCGGCCCTCTCGGTCAAGCTCATGGAGTATCAGACGATTTACAATATGAGCCTGGCGCTCGGAGCGCGTATCCTGCCGCAGTCGCTGACTGATTACCTGTCCTGAGGCAGGTTCAGCGCGTAAGCGTACAATTTAATTTAAGGATAAGCAGGAAGTCCCCAGGGAAAGGGGGAAATAAATAATGCTAAGGCTGAATATACGTCATCGCTTGCCGCAGATAGGCATCCATACGCAGCTCGGCCAGCTCTCATCGCATTCGACGCCGGCCCGCCTCTCTACCGAGGGACGGCAGGCGCGCTCGAACAAGGGATGGACGCAGCCGGAGATCAGCATCAATACCTATCCGTCGCGGCACAGCTACGGCTATACCAACCATACGGATTTTGCTAAGGAGCAAGGCCAGAAGGGCTTCAGCGATCTCGCGCAGTTCACGTCGGGGCGCACGGAGCAGGCTTGGTCGAATGTCGAGAATGGTGGCAAGCCGGGACGCAATCCGGAACTCGAGGAATACAAGAATGACCTCTGGAGCCGCATCAGCCGGCAGCGACACATAGTAGCAGAGAGCATACCTGATCCGCAGATCACCGTGACCCCGAGCCAGAGCACTGGCACCCCTGATTTAGGCGATGTGTCGACGAATGTCGATGTTGATGCTTTCGCCCAGGTCAGCTTCCAGCGTGGCTCGGTCGATACGTATATCAAGGACCAGGGATATCTCAGACAATGGACCACGGAGGACCGCTACGATATATACGCCTGATTTCCAGGGAGGCGGTCAGGCGCCAGGAGGCAAAGCTAAATGAAAAAAGTCAACACCGTGCGATTCGGTGAAATCGAAGTGGATGAGGATAAGATCGTTCATTTCGCGAAGGGCATCCCTGCATTCGAGGATGAGCATGAATTCCTCATCATACCGTATGATGAAGAGAGTCCGTTCGTCTTCCTGCAATCGCTGACGACGCCCGACCTGGCGTTCCTCATGACGATGCCGTTCATATTCTTCCCGGATTATGAATTCCGCATCGATGATGCCACGCAGAAGGCTCTCAAGCTCGAGACCAATGATGATATGCTGGTCTATGTGCTGCTCGTCATACCGAATGGCAAGGTCGAGGACATCACAGCCAATCTGCTGGCACCGGTCATCATAAACAAGCATACGATGCAGGCGCAGCAGGTCGTGCTGGAGCGCAGCAAATATCAGACGAAGCATCGACTCTTCCCTGTGAAAAAGGAGGGAAAGTAATGCTCGTACTGACACGCAAGCCTCATCAGCAGATCATGATCGGTGATAACATCGTCATCAACGTCGTCGAGGTGCAGGGTGACAATGTCCGCATTGCCATCGATGCCCCGCGCGAGATAAAGATATACCGCGGCGAGATCTACCGGGCCATCCAGGAGGAGAACCGCCAGGCCGCCGCACCGGTACCTACGAAGCTCGAACTGCCGAAGATACCGACAAAGTGATAACAACGCAATAAGATAGTGGCCAGACAGGCTGGATACGGATAGCAGCAACAATCTACGGAGGGATTGATATGATTGGAAAAGTACAGGATATAGTGGCAGGGGCGGTCGTCATCGGCGCGATGAACGACAGCACCAGTTCTGGTGACGCCACCAGGACCAGTGATGCGAATGATGCCCTGAGTAATACGCTGGCAGCTCAGCAGCCGACGACGACGGAGAAAGTGCGAGCGGAAGCTGGTACCGATGAAGAATCACAGGCTCAGGATCAGCAAAAGAAAAAGGATGAGGAGAACCTCAACCCGAATCAGGTCAGCCTCATGACGAAGGAACTCAACGAGCTCATGAGCCGCCTCAACTGCAATCTGCGTTTCCAGTATCACAAGGAAGTAGATACCATGTCGGTCCAGATGATAGATAAGAAGACGAACGAGGTACTGAAGGAAGTACCTCCCGAGGATATGATCCAGCACATGATCAAGGCGAAGGATTGGCTGGGAGCCTTCCTCGACCAGAATGCCTGAGGAGGTGGCATAAATGAGCAGCACACGCGGTATATACGGACTCTCCGGCTCAGGCATCGATGTCGACTCCATGGTCAAAGTCGGCATGATGACCCGCCAGAACGAGTACGACAAGATGTACAAGAAAGAGGTCAAGAATGAGTGGATCAAGACCGCTTATACAGACCTCTATTCTGATTTGCAGACATTCAGCTCGTCGACCATGTATGACTACAAGCTGTCGAGCAAGACAGATGCCATGCTGGCAGAAAGCGCAGATACAGCGGTCGCCACGGCGACGGCCAATGCCGATGCCTCGAGTATGACGCATACGGTGAATGTCACGAGCACGGCGAGCAGCGCCTATCTGCTGAGCACAGGCAAGATCACCCGTGACAATAGCTCCTCTAGCTCCAGCAGCGTCTATCTGAAGGATATCGTGGGAACGGCTAAGTACAGCGACGCTGACAAGGATAAAGTAGCGCTGGCGTTCACGCTGTCAAACGGAGAGTCTACTAACTCGTCTACGACGACCAAGACGATCACATTTACCTATGCCGATATCTATGAGAACAATGAGACACTCAATGACCTCGTATCGAAGATAAATGCTACCGATATGAGCATCCACGCCTCGTATGATTCGGACAATGATGCATTTTCCTTGAATCAGCAGAATACCGGTAAGGCAAATCAGATCAATCTGGCTGTCGCCAAAGTCGGCACGACTGATGGCACGGAGATAACAGAGTCAGCGGCCAACCTCGGCGCTACGCTCATAAACAACCTGAGCCTCGGCGCAGTGACGCAGGGCACCGACAAGACGGGCAAGACGACATCGACGCTGGGCAGTGCCCTGTCCTTTACGGGCACTACCACAAACGGCACCACGACATATTCAGGAACAATCAGTGCAGAGGGCTCGAATGCCCAGGTCGTCATCGATGGCAAGACCTATAATACCGCGAGCAACAAGGTCACGGTCGGCGGTGTAACCTATACGACGAAGGACGTCGGCTCCACGACGGTCGCCGTCTCGCAGGACACCGATACCATAGTCAGCAACGTCAAGCAGTTCGTCGAGGACTATAACAAGATGCTCGACAAGCTCAATGACCTCTACTATGAGGACACCTATAGCGACTACGACGTACTGACGAAAACGCAGGAAGCGGCTATGACGACCGACGAGGTCACGAAGTGGAACGAGAAGGCCAAGTCCGGCCTGCTCAACCACTCCAAGATCGTCGGCGACCTGCGCAGCGCGCTGCGCGAAGCCATATATACGCCGGTCGACTCCGTCGACAGCAGCTACAACAGCATGATGGCCATCGGTATAAAGTCCAAGACTGACCAGGGGCATCTGACTCTCGATGAGGACAAGCTCAAGAAGGCCTTGGCCGCTGACCCGGATTGCGTTTATCAGTTATTTGCTTCGTCGGGCGATGATGCGAAAGGCAACACGGTCTACAGCAATGAGGGCGTCGTGAACCGTATCACGGATGCGGTGCGCGATGGCATGTCGGACATCACGGACTATGCCGGCACATCGTCAACGAGCGATGATGACTCGACGCTCGGCGACCTCATCCGCAATCTGAAAACACAGATGTCGTCGTTCAAGACGATGATGGATGCCTACGAGGATGCCCTGTACGATAAATATGACGCTATGGAATCGGCCATCCAGTCACTGTCGTCCACCTATAACTACATTTCCGGCAGCTGATAATGTGTGACTGCCGCGGGCAATATGTCAGGAGGAAGAAACAATGGTAAATGCAGCTGCAGAGGCTTATAAACGCCAGCAGATAATGACTGCCACGCCGGAAGCCTTGACGCTCATGCTTTACAATGGCTGCCTGAAGTTCATGGACGAAGGCATAAAAGCGCTCGAGGCCAAGGATTATGAGCAGGCCAATACCTCGATACAGAAAGCGGAGAATATCATATCGGAGTTCCGCATCACGCTGAACATGGACTATGAGATATCGCATCAGCTCATGCCGCTGTACAATTACTGCTATGACCGGCTCGTGTCGGGCAATATCAAGAGCGACGTCAGTCAGATCGAGGAGGCCAAGGGCATCATCAGCGAGCTCCGCGACGCCTGGGCTCAGGCCATGAAGAAAGCCCGCCAGGAGAAGGGCACGCAGAAAATGCAGGGGAACAGCTATGTCGGCTGAGGACAGGAGCGTGGCCGCCACGGAGGCAGCCATGAGCTCAGAGGAAGCGGCAGCTCAGGCCCGCGATCTCTGGCAGAAATGCCAGATGCTGACGCATGAACTGCTGAAATTCATCAATAAGGAAGATATCGATGAGTTCATCGAGCTGTCCAGCCAGCAGGAAAAGATCGTCGACAAGATCAAGGCCCTGCCGCCGAACGACTTCCGGCACAGCCCGGAGGGCGAGGCCATCGTAGCGGATATGAAGCCGCTCTACATGCAGATCATATATAAGGCCCGGGCCTGGCTGAACAAGAACCGCCGCAACAACGCGACGGTGCGCAGCTATGACCTGACAGGCAATAAGTTCTTCTCACCGCTCGGCCATCTGCTGAACAAGGAGCTCTGACTCCTGAGGTTATATCTTAGTCTGCAAACAAAAAAACGGAACGACTGCCCTTGTGACAGTCCTTCCGTTTTTATTTTTTTGTTGTTTTTTCAGTACCGGGCCGCTGCAGGAGGGGTGTTTTCGTCGTCAGCGCCATCTTTCAGATATACCGAGGGATCGATGCTCAGGCGATGGATGAAATGCCGCAGCTCGTTATCGGCAATGACGATCTGGATGGCTTTGCTGCCCTGCTCGGTCTGCCCGAGGTCTATGGTTTCCGGGGATATCACGTGGCCCTCGAGGTCAGCGAATACGACGATCGTAGGTGTTTCGGTGTGACCGAATTCGCAGTGCTTCACGATGCCGTAGCCGAAATCCGTTTTCAGGATCGTGCCCTCGGGATATATCGCGACGTTGTTGAAGAACAGCTGCAGCAGGTCGGGATCGAACTGGCCGCGGTTCAGCCTCGTCATGATGTTGTGCGCGATATTCGGCGTGTAGGCTTTCTTGTAGGGGCGCTCGCTCGTCAGGGCATCGTACACATCGGCGATGGCGACGATCTTCGCATAGGGATGTATCTTGTCGCCCTTGAGCCCGCGGGGGTATCCCGTGCCATCGATGTGCTCGTGATGCTCAGAGGCGATGGCGGCCAGGATGACGGGATGCGGCAGGTGGTGCTCCATGTTATGGATGCGCTCCGCTCCCTTCAGCGGGTGCATCTTGACGATGCTGAACTCGTCGTCTGACAGGCCGGATGGCTTTGTCAGTATATCACCGGGGATGTTTATCTTGCCCAGATCGTGGAGCAGGGCACCCAGAGTCAGCAGCAGCAGCTCATTTTTCGGCAGATGGCAGAGCAGGCCGAGCATGGCCGACAAGATCGCTACATTCACGCTGTGGCCGAATGTATACGTATCATGCAGGCGTATGTCGGTGAGTTGCACGAGATTGTCGCGACGATTGATGATATCGAAAAGTATGTTTTCCGATATATCGCCCATCATATCGGGGTCGAACTGCTCGTGCTGGCGCACATCCTCGAATGCATCGTATACTTTGTCGATGGCATTGATGCGGGTTTTCTCCTGCACGATGTCTTCCGGCGGCATGATCTTGAACTGCGGGTCCAGTGAGGTGACGGCGATATTCTGTATGCCGATGCGCTGGAGCTGGCGGATGTAGCTTTTCGTTATGGGCTGTCCCTTGACGAGGTAGCTGCCGCCATGGTGGTTGTATATGCTCTGGGCTATGATCATGCCTTCTTTTAGTTCGCGGACTGGTACCTGCAGCATGATGCAGCCTCCTTTTGCTAAGATTGATTGACTATATCTTTTATTCTATATCATATTCATTCTAAAGGGAAGAGGATTATTTAGAAAAAGCTTTTTATAGCGCTGAGAGGGCAGAAATGTTGCATGCGGACCATGGGTTTGATATACTAGTAAATTGGATTAGTTGTAGGCAATAAGCTCCTGCGGGGGCACAGTGATAGGGAGTTTTTGACATGCGTAGTAAGCGCAGAAGACGGCGCAGCTATACCCGGGTGAAATGGCTGCTGGCGATCATACTAATACTCGTAGTGGCTGCCGCCGGAGTATACGCCGGTGTGCATCGCAGCCACTCGCTTTGGAGTGATGATGGCGAGCTGCTGCCCGATAACGGGAACATCGTGAACATCATGCTGCTCGGCGTCGACCGGCGGGCGGATGATGTAGGGCGCAGCGATACGCTCATGGTGGCATCGGTAGACATGGACAGCCATAAGGCCGCCCTGCTCTCAGTGCCGCGCGATACGCGCGTGGCGATCGATGGCCACGGCTACGACAAGATCAATCATGCCTATGCCTTCGGCGGGCATGAACTGTCAAAGAGCACGGTGGAGCGGCTGCTGGGGACGCATATCGACCACTATGTCATCATCGATACCAAGGCATTCCAGCGCATCATCGATGCACTCGGGGGCGTCGATATCGATGTCGACAAGCGAATGCACTACGAGGACCCCTGGGATGACAACGGCGGTCTCGTCATCGACCTCTATCCCGGCCAGCAGCATCTCGATGGCGCCAAGGCAATCCAGTATGTGCGCTACCGCGATGGCGAGGGCGATATCGGACGCATCGGGCGTCAGCAGAAATTCATGAAGGCCGTACTGGCCAAGCTCATATCGCCCAGCATCCTGCCGAAGCTGCCGGACCTCGTGACGCAGGTCAGCTCAGCTGTCACGACGGATATGAGTGTGCCGGAGCTGCTGAAATATGCCAAGCTGCTCAAGGATGTCCACGACAATGGCATGACGGTACAGATGGTGCCGGGACAGCCGGCCTATCTGTCGGATATCAGCTACTGGATCCCTGATATCGTAGGATTGCGCACCATGCTGGCCGAGGAGCTCGGGCTCAGCATGTCAGACAAGGCCAGAGCCGCAGCGGAAAAGGCAGCCCAGGAGTATCAGACCAGTCTGCCGGAGGGCATCACGCTGACTGGCAGCACGACGGGCACGGAGCTGGCAGCTGCTGAGAGCAAGGAGAAGGAGAAAGCAGCCAAGCCGCACAAGCCGGGCGAGATATCGGTCATGGTCATAAACTCGAGCGGGATCAACGGTGCCGGAGCCGAGGTGGCCCGGGTGCTGCAGGAGAAGGGCTTCATCATATCCGGCGTAGAGACCGGCAAGACGAGCTCGCGCGAGCATACGACGATAACGACGGCGCAGCGCAATACGGATATATTCTACGGTATGCCGTTCACCTGTATCATCATGGATGGCGGCGGTGCCGACCAGGCTGTAGTCAATATCGGCCGCGATTATGTGAAGAAGGGTAAATGACAGAGGAGAAAAGAATTGTCGGTGCTGAAAGTTAATGGCCTGGCCAAGGCCTATGGCGTGAACGAATTGTTCCATAACGTGAATTTCGAGATAGGCCGGGGCGATCATGTAGGCTTCGTCGGTGCGAATGGCGCCGGTAAGACGACGCTCATGCGCTGCCTGCTCGGGCGCGAGGAGGCCGATGCGGGCACGGTATCATTCGATACCGAGGCCACGATCGGCTATGTCGAGCAGCAGGCGGATTTCGGCGACGGCACGTTGCATGAGGAGCTGGAGCGCGGCTTTGCGGATATCATAGCGCTCGGCGACCGCAAGCGCGAGCTCGAGCTCGCCATAGCGGCAGCCGGTGGCTCGGCTACCGCTGACATCATGGACGAGTATGGCAAGGTCCTGACGCGGTTCGAGGCGCTGGGCGGCTATGACTATGAGAGCCGGCTGAAGCGCATCGCCTATGGACTGGGCTTCAACGATGACGACCTGGAGAAATCCGTGCGGTATTTCTCGGGTGGTCAGCGCACGCGCATCTGCCTTGCCAAGGCGCTGTTGCGCGAGCCGGATTTCCTGTTCCTCGATGAGCCGACGAATCATCTCGATATCCACATGATCGAGTGGCTCGAGGGCTTTTTGAACAGCTATGCTGGTGGCGTGCTCATCATATCGCATGATCGCTATTTCCTCGACAAGGTGACGACGCGCATGCTTGAGCTGGACCATCACGAGGTGACGGTCTATGAGGGCAACTACACGTACTATATGCGCGTGCGCACCGCGCGGCGCGCAGCCCTGCAGTCAGCCTACGAGAAGCAGCAGGAGCATATAAAGAAGACCGAGGACTACATACGCCGCTACAAGGCCGGCATCAAGGCCAAGCAGGCGCGCGGACGCCAGAGCCAGCTCAACCGTCTCGAGCGCATCGTGTTGCCGCCGGAGACGGCTTCGTTCAATTATTTTGCGTTCCACAAGCCGACGGAATGTGCCGACCGCGTCGCAGAGCTCGAGGATGTATCGGTCAGCTTCGGCTCGCATGAGGTGTTCAGCCATCTGTCCATGCTCATACGCCGCGGCGACGGTGTGGCGCTCGTCGGGCCGAATGGTGCGGGCAAGACGACGCTGCTGCGTCTGCTCATGGGCGAGATCGAGAGCACGACTGGACGCGTGAAGATCGGCAATCGCGTGAAGATCGGCTATTTCTCTCAGCAGCATGAGGGACTGCATATGGAGCGCACGATACTGGAGGAGCTGAACTATGAATTCGGCCTCGATGAGGAGCAGTCGCGCCGCTACCTCGGAGCGTTCCTGTTCCACGGGGACGAATGCCTGCGCCGCATCGGCGACCTCTCGGGCGGCGAGCAGTCGCGCGTGGCGTTCCTGAAGCTCATGCTGACCGGAGCGAATTTCCTCGTGCTCGACGAGCCGACGAACCATCTCGATATACCGGCCCGCGAGGCCGTCGAGGAGGCGCTCATGGCCTACCCGGGGACGTTCCTCGCCGTGTCGCATGACCGCTATTTCCTCGACAAGGTAGCCAACTGCACCTATGAACTGGAAAATGGCCAGCTGACCGAGTACATGGGAGGCTATAGCTACTATCTGGCCAGCAAGGCGGCCGAGGCGGAGGAAGAGGCCGCTGCCAAAGAAGCTGCCAGTCAGGCGAAAGCCGCGCGGGATGGAAAGGCGAAAAATGCCGCGCCGGAGAAGCCTGAAGCAAAGCAGAAAACGACCAAGACGGCCGCCGACGAGGCATTACAGCGCGATAAGGCCGAGCGGGGACGCATAGCAAGCATGAGCGAGGCGAAGCGTCAGGAGGCCATCGACCGGGCAGAGGCCGAGATCGCCATGGCCGAGGCGGAGCTCAAGGGCATCGAGTATGAGATGAATCAGCCCGCCGTGCAGGCCGACCCGGAGGAGAGTGCACGCGTGGCCGCTGAGTATGCAGCGAAGGAACGGGAAATCGAGGAGCGCTATGCCCGCTGGGAACGTCTGACGGAGGAGGGCTGATCCGATGCGACAGGATGATGACGAGCTGACGCTGTTCAGCAGCGATGAGCTGGCTGATGTCCCCGAGGAGCTCGAGGGCACGGTCGAGCGGGTCATATTCGACAGTCCCGAGGGGAAATTCGCCGTATTCCAGCTGACGCCCTCAGGCCAGCGCCGCCGCGTGACCGTGACGGTCCCGGCTGCCGCTCCGCTCGTCGGGCAGATCGTCCATGTGACGGGCGACTGGACCGTTCATCCGAAATTCGGCCAGCAGTTCCGGGCAGCCAGTATCCACATCGAGGCGCCGACGAGTGCCGAGGGAATCGAGCGGTTCCTGGCCTCAGGGCTCATCGAGGGCTGTGGGCCGGCCATCGCTCATCGCATTGTGAAGAAATTCGGCCGTCGGACGCTGGATATCATCGAGCAGCATCCGCATCGCCTGACCGAGATCAGCGGCATCGGCAAGCAGACGGCAGAAAAGATCGCGAGATCGTACAATGCGCAGTCGGAGCTGCGCGAGGTCATGCTCTGGCTCGAGGATCACGGGATATCCGGAGCGCTTGCAGCGCGCATCTATAAGGAATATGGTTCGTTCTCGACGGATATGCTCGAGAATCATCCATACCAGATCGCGAGCGAGGTCGCCGGCATCGGCTTCGAGACGGCGGATGCCATAGCAGCCAGCCTGGGCCTCGAACCGGATAGCGAGGCGCGCATATTGGGCGGGCTCGACTACGAGCTGCAGCGTGTCGCCAGCAGCCGCGGCCACTGCTGCATCACCGATGATGAGCTTGTGCGGTCCGGCGCGCGCAAGCTGCGGGTGGACCCCGCGCGCGTCAGCGAGGTGCTGCATCAGGAGATCGAGGCCGGGCGTGCCGCTGTGGAGTATCATGCCGGCCGGACCTACATATACCTGCCCAGCCTCTATCGCGCCGAATGTCGTGTCGCAGAGCGCCTGCGTGAGCTCCAGCAGGCGGCAGCTCATCTCCTGCCGTCCACGCGGACGGAGGAGGCAGCAGCCGACATCGTATCGCGCTGGGAGACAGCAAAGGGACAGGGCATGAAACTAGCAGACGGCCAGCGGGCCGCCCTCATGGGAGCGCTGGCTTATGGCGTATTCGTGTTGACGGGCGGACCAGGCACAGGCAAGACGACGGTCGTGCGGGGCATGCTCGATATATTGGAGCAGCGCGGACTCGAGGTACTGCTCGCGGCGCCGACGGGCCGGGCGGCCAAACGCCTCGCGGAGACGACGGGGCGTCAGGCCGTCACCGTGCATCGCCTGCTCGAGGCGCAGGGTGCCAGTGATGCCCGTGGCACGCTGGTTTTCGGTCGCGATGCGGATGAGCCGCTCGATGCCGATGTCATCATCGTCGACGAGGTATCGATGATGGATATCGTGCTCATGGACAGCCTGCTGACGGCCATACCGGATGGCTGTCATCTGATACTCGTCGGGGATGCCGACCAGCTGCCATCGGTCGGCCCAGGCGCAGTACTGCAGGATATCATACGCTCTGAGGCCGTACCATGCGTGCGACTGACGGAGATATTCCGCCAGTCTGATGCCAGCACCATCGTGTTGAATGCCCATGCCATCAATGCGGGGCGGCTGCCGGTGTGCACGTCGACCGGGGATTTCCAGTTCTGGGAGCATGCGGATCAGGCCGGTGTCGTGCGTCATATCCTGCAGCTCTGCCGCGATGAGCTGCCCCGGCAGGGACGCGATGTGCTGCGCGAGGTGCAGGTGCTGTCGCCGATGCACGGGCAGGAGTGCGGCGTGGACAATCTGAACCGCCAGCTGCAGGCCGTGCTGAATCCGCCAGCACCGGGACGCCCCGAGTTCAAGGGGGGCGTGCGCGTGCTGCGCCTCGGCGACAAGGTCATGCAGACGCGCAACAACTATGATAAGGAAGTTTTCAATGGCGATATCGGGTTCATCACGCTCATCGAGCCGGAATCCGTCGAGGTCGACTACGGCGGACATGTGGTGGATTATGCCCGGGAGGAGCTCGGCGAGCTGACGCTCGCGTACTGCCTGTCCGTTCATAAATCGCAGGGCAGCGAATATCCGATCGTCATATTGCCGCTCGTCGACGGCCATCATATCATGTTGCAGCGCAATCTGCTCTATACGGCGGTCACCCGTGCGCGCGAGCAGGTCATATTGCTGGGGACGAAGGCGGCGCTCCATACGGCCGTCACGACGGACCACAACCGCATGCGCCTGACCCTGCTGGCCGAGCGCCTGAGCGGGACCATTGCAGAGCAGGCGCGCTGAAAAGAAAAGGGGCTGTAACGATATACGATATTGTCAAACCTAAGCACACAGGGCCGCGGCAGGCATGGTTCCTCCATTCCGCTATTGTGGTTTGGCTAAAATAAAATTTTTCCCAATTAATAGGTCCCTTGAAAGTACTTAAACGCGCTGCGCTTGAACGAAAGTACTTTCCGCGGGAATGCTTGATAGGGAAAAATTTGATTTCTTAACGCCAACCCACGACGCTTCATTCCGGAACCATGCCTGTCGCTGCCTTAGCATATAGTAGTCTGCAAATACTGACAGGCATTTCGGTATCAGTGGGCCAGGAATGGGACAGCGGCGAGGTTAATCTCGAACGTCCGCGGCCAGGGATAGCTGGCGGAGAACGTCAGGTCGTAAGCCTGCAGGCGGCCGTCATAACCATAGGCTCGGAACGGCTCGCGATAGGCGCGGGTGCTCTTGAGCGTGGTGGCCTGAGCCCGGAGTGTCTGCTGCATCATGGCGTTGGCCCAGTGGGAATTGTGCTCGAGATCGAGGTCGGCTGTATTCGTATAGCCGGCCTTTTTGAGTGCGCGGTTTACGAGGTCGATGTCGGACTTCAGATAGTAGTAGTCCTCGAGCAGGCGGGCGTCGAGCAGTGCTGTCCGGACAGCAGCGGTATGTTCGGCAGCTTCTGCGGAATCAGCCTGTCGGCGGGCGGCACCGTCCAGGCTGGCCTGGGCAAGGGCCGTGCCGATGGCGTTGCTGGCGGTGTTCCAGCCGGCATAGGCCAGCAGGTTATGAAGCGGTGCGCGGCTGTCGATGAGCAGCGGCAGCAATGTCTCCTGTGCATTGAAATGAACGGAGAGGTCTACGAGAGCCAGCGACGAGGCGGGGTGGTCCTCCGTGGCGGGAGCGCCGGTGCCGTCTGACCGCAGGGCCTCTGCCAGCTCCTGCACCGCCGGGCCGCGGTGCGATATCGTGTCCTGCTTCATATCGCCGGCATTGATGTACAGCGTGAAATCGGCTCCATCTGTGACGGTCCGGCCGCCGAGCAGGTCGATTTTCTCCTGCGCACATTCTTCGTTCGTGATGGCCATGTAGGGCATGATGCGGCGGGCGGCTCCCGGATCCGCATAGCGCAGGGCGACGCGCGGCTGGTAGCCAGCGGCTTCGTTGGCATAGCGGGCCAGCAGCATCAGGCCGAGCTCATCGGCGCCATGCGTGATGAACAGGCTGCCGCTGGCGTCAGCGGTGTCTGCTGGTGCAGCCTCAGCGGACTCGATGCAGGCGCGGAGGTTTTCTTTTTCGATGTTCGGGATGCTGTAGGGCTCGCCGTCGTCCTGGCCGAGCACGAAGCAGTGCAGGACCCCTTCATGCGTCAGGTCGATGAGCGTGCGGTTCAGCTCCTCGTTCTCGGTGAAATGGGCCAGATAGCGCGTGAGGCTGTCGGGCGGGATGCGGCTCTCGAGCTGATTCAGCCGCTGCTGGAGCTCAGCGGACAGCGGCTCGTCACCGGCAGCCAGCTGGCCGTGCGCTGCCGCCCACTCGCGGCCTTTCAGCCGTGAGTACTCGACGAGGTCGCGGCGCTCCTGATAGCCGTCGATGCCATCCTGCGGCGTCAGCCGCGGCAGGATGCTGAAGGCATAGAGCGGCACCTCGGGATGGGCTGCGTGCAGGGCGCGCAGATCGTCGGCCAGGGCCTGTATCTCATCGGGACTGGCCGATTTCTCGCGGGCGGCCAGCAGTCCGCCGTAGAGCAGCTGGTCGATGGACAGGATGGCAGCCGATGAGCCAGATAGCGATTCATCGAGCCAGCGGCGCAGTCCCGCGGTGTCGCCCGGCTGCGAGTAGTAGTCCATGAGCTCGCCGGGCGGGAGCAGCACGGCACGGTTCAGCAACCGGGCGCTGTTCACGACGAGGTCGCGACAGGGCGGTCGCGAGTCGAGCGGTACGAGTACGATGCGTTCCGGAGCTGATGCGGCTTCATCGGCCGGTGCGGTGGCTGGCGGCACGAGCGGTGCTCCTTTCACCGGCGTGCGCAGGGCGCCATGGTACCAGCCGAGCAGGGCGGCCAGCAGTATAGCTATAGTTATTATGACTTTCAGGGGCGAGGGCCGGACGCCGGTACGGCTCTGGTCAGGTTGCATAATATCACCTCGGATTTTTTATCTAATATTATAGCATGCGACTTCACGAATAGCTGAAAATATGCTATGATAAAGTAGTTGAAATCTGAGAGGAATGGTGTCATGCGCATTATCACAGGGACAGCGCGCGGGGCGAAGCTGCGTGCGCCCAAGGGGCTGGACACGCGTCCGACCTCAGACCGCATCAAGGGAGCCATATTCAGCATATTGTCCGACAAAGTCATCGGGCGCCGGGTGCTGGATCTCTATGCGGGGACGGGCAGTCTCGGGCTCGAGGCGCTTTCGCGCGGAGCGAGCTCGGCGGTACTTGTGGACAAGGCCACTGCAGCGATACTGAAGGCGAATGCCGAGCATACCCATCTCTCGGAGCAGGCCGCTATACGCAGCGGCGATGTGCAGGCTGAGCTGGCACGTCTGACCCGCATGGTCAGGCCGGACAGCCGGTTCTCGCTTGTTTTTGCTGATCCGCCCTATCATGGCGGGCTGGCGGAGCGCACCCTGCAAAGCCTCGATGAAGCAGCCGGGGAGCTGCTGGCACCCGAGGCCATCGTCGTCATCGAGCATGGCGGCGACGTGGAGCTGCCGGCTACCCGGAACCTGAGCTGTGTGCTGACGCGCCGCTACGGACATACGACGCAGCTGAGCTTCTATCAGCGCGCCGACTATCTGGCGGAGCAGTGAGAGCGGAGGGATTCATGGTGAGGAAGGCAGTATGCTCAGGCAGCTTCGATCCTGTTACCTGCGGGCATATTGATATATTCGAGCGCGCCAGTCGCATGGTGGATGAGCTCATCATATGCGTGTTCCACAATGTGAACAAGCAGGGATTCCTGCCGGTCGAGCAGCGTGTCGCACTGCTTGAGGAGTCGGTGGCCCATATCGAGAATGCACGTGTCACGTCGTTCTCTGGACTGCTGACCGACTATATGCGCCAAGTGGATGCGCATCTGATCATCCGCGGGGTGCGCTCAGCGGGCGATCTCGATTATGAGCAGCGCGAGGCTGCGATGAATGCCCGCCTGGCACCGGATATCGATACGGTGTTGCTCATGGCTCGTCCCGAGTATGGATTCCTCAGCTCGTCTGGCGTGCGTGAGCTCTACAGGTTCAACGGGGATATACATGGGCTGGTGCCGGCATGCGTCGAGCAGGCTCTCATAGATAGACGAAAGGATGTAAATTCTATATGTCAGTAAAAGAAGCATTGGAAAAAATAGAAGAGCTGGTTGTCGATGCCCGTCGCGTGCCGCTCGTATCGCGTACCCTTGTCAATGATACCGACCTCGTCCACTATGTTGAGCAGCTGCGCCACGATCTGCCGCTTGAGCTGGCTGAGGCGGATAAGATAAAGAAGGAACGCGCCCGCATCCTGTCGGATGCCAAGAGCGAAGCCAAGCGCATCAAGGATGAGGCCAAGCGTCAGGCCGACCGCATCACCGACCAGACAGAGACTGTCCAGCATGCCAAGGCCCGGGCGAAGGAGATCATCCAGCAGTCCGAGGAGCATGGCAAGCACCTCGTGCAGGAGGCACAGGCAGAGGCGGAGCGCAAGCGCTCTGAGGCCGAGGACTATGCGGCGAAGATGCGAGCCGAGGCTGATGACTATGCAGCCCAGGTGAATGCGTACAATGCCGAGGCTTTCGGCAAGACGATGGACGAATTCCAGAATACGTTCCAGCAGATCATAGACATAGCGAACAGCTTCCATAAATCGGAGCAGGTGCTGAGCCAGGTCAAGAGCAATCTGGATAAGACGGCGGCTGACAGCCGGCAGAAGGCTCAGCAATCAGCCGGAGTGCTGAGTGCGCGCCAGGCGGAGGCTCAGGCACAGTTGCAGCAGCAGGCAGCAGCTGTCGAGCAGCAGGGCGTTACCGCAAGCTGAATGGTGATAGATCATATAGGTATGTACAGGAAATATCAGGCTGACTGACAGCCATGGGATTCAGGTATTGGGGATTGTTATCCAATTGGAGGAAAAGGAGTAAGAGAGTGGAACAGAACGAAGAAGAAAGCATCGACCTCGGGCGCTTGGCAGGCGTCATGGCCCGGCACAAGAAGAAACTGGGGATAATCGTCATCGGGTTTACACTGGTGGCGCTCATCGTTTCGTTCATACTGCCGAAGAAATATGAGTCGACGACGCTCGTGCAGACGCGTACCGGTCAGGGCATGAGCAGTGCGGCAGCCGCGGCAGCTATGCTGGGCATGGGCGGTGCTGACTCGCCGACGACGAACTACATGGAGCTCATGAAATCGCGCTCGGTCCTGCAGCCGATCATCGACAGCATGGAGTGGGAGGATGAGGACAAGATACCGGAGCCGAAAGACTTCGCCAAGAAGTACCTCGACATAAAGAACACGAAGCAGACGAACCTCATCGAGGTCACGGCGACGGGCAAGACGCCGGAAGAGGCACAGATGATATCGCAGTCCGTCGTCGAGAACTTCCTCGCCCTGCAGACCGACAAGAACCAGCAGACGCAGAGCCTCCTGCTGAAGTTCCTCGATGATCGCATCAACACGACGAAGCAGGAAGCCGAGGAAGCACAGCGCAAATTCGCTGACTACCAGCGCGAGCATAAGATATACAGCCCGGAGCAACAGGCCAAGGTCCTCGTCAATCAGCTGAAAGAATATGACGATGCCATCAGCTCTCAGGAAGTCGCACAGCAGACGGGACAGGCCAAGCTGGCATCGACTCAGGCCAAGCTGAATGAGATCAATGCAGGATCGCTGAGCTACAACATCAATGATAATCCGACGGTCGCCAGCATACGCTCGCAGATCGTCAACAAACAGGTAGAGCTCGTCGGTCTGCGCCAGAAATACACGGAGGAACATCCGAGTGTAAGGGCGGCCGAATCACAGCTCGCCGACCTGCAGTCGAGCCTGAGCAACGAGGTCGAGGCCTCGGTAGCCAGCCAGGCATCGAGCCTGAGTCCGGCCCAGGCCAAGCTGTTCGAGCAGGAGGCCCAGTCCGAGGTAGGACTGGCGGTATCGAAGGCCAGCATCGATGCTCTGACAGCGAAGCGCGATGAGAAGCAGAAGGAGATGGGAGATTACCCGTCGTCCGTCATCGAGTACATGCAGCTCCAGCGCGATGCTGATATCAAGAACCAGATCTACGTCAACCTCGTCAAGGAAAGCGAGAATGACAAGATAAAAGAGGCCATGGAGTCGATGGATATCCAGGTCGTTGATGAAGCCAACCTGCCGCGTGAGGACCGTCCGTCCTTCCCGCGCAAGAAGCTCATAACGGCGATCGGCTTCGTCCTGGGCGCCATGGTGGCGTTCGGCTACAGCCTCGTGCTCTACAAGCGCGAGACGGCCTGATCGGTATCGGTCATACATATGGAATCAAGGGCTGGGAAAAGGCACTGCTTTTTCCCAGCCCTTTCTGCAGGTTTTTTATTGTCTTCCCCGACCGGATGCGGTATAATCAAGATAGAATATAGTCGCTGTATCTATGCGTCGGCGAGGGATACGCCGCGCGCGGGTAAGGAGGAAGAAACATGGATGTAGGAATGATATCGCAGGTCGTCTCGCAGAATGCGACCCTGAGCACGAAGACGACAGCACAGAGCAAGACTGGCACTGCAAACGAGCAGGGCAGCCAGGTGACGGACAGCAGCCAGGCATATTCGCTCGACATCTCGGCTGCTCAGACGGCCTCTCAGGCAATCAAGGGGCTCACGAGCGATCAGATCGATACGCTGCAGCAGGGCATCGACAAGAGCTACCAGATCATGATCCAGACGATGACGGAGCAGAATCTGAAGCTGCAGGGCTGGATGGATCAGGGCATCGGCCAGTTGAATTTCGGTGGTCTCATGATCGACACGTCGAAGTTCGCGCTGCCGGCTGTGGCCACGACGCCGGAGGAGGCACAGCAGGCGGTGTCCGATGGCGGCGATTGGTCGGTCGACGCGGTGGCTGGCCGCATATTCGATATGGCGACGGCGATAGCGGGCAATGACACGACGAAGCTTCAGAGCATGCAGGCGGCTATAGAGAAAGGCTTCGAGCAGGCCGGCCTGTCGTGGAAAGATGCCACGGGCGATGACAGCATGCCCCAGATCACGCAAGATACGCATGATGCCATCACGAAGAAATTCACGGACCTCTATGCCCAGCTGAATTCCGGTACGACGGATACGGACGGATCAACATCATCTACGGCAGCTACCGCAGCGCAGAGCTGAGCCTGAAACAAACATCATAGGGATTCCAATGGAGCCACGATGCATTTTTTCGTGGCTCTTTCTGGTATGATGCCGTCTTTTACTTTCTTCCGGCTTGTTGTATAATCTATATAGATACCAATCGTGATGGAATGGCGGAAGAATGGCGGGGACTGTGCTTCCGGCAGAATGATGGGTGAGAAGGGTGAAGGGCGTATGCTGTACGAGGATATGGTTCCGGATAGCGTGAGCAAAGTCAAAGTGCCGCTGTTTATCGCGCGTTGCCTGAAGACGCATATGCAGGTGATTCATGTATCGGAGGGCATGTGCAAGCTCATCGGACAGGGAGCACGCGAGACAAAAGCATTCCTTGAGAAACCATTGTCCGAGCATGTGCATCCTGATGATGTCGAGCGCGTGCGCCGGGCCCTGCAGACCTGCTGTGCGAATCCCGGCGAGTACCAGCAGATCAGCTATCGGTTCCGCGCACCGGCTGCCAAAGGGTACACGTGGATCATGTCCGGAATCGAGGCTCAGGTACAGGCCGGAATCGGCCCGTTGCTGTCGGTGAACTGCGTGCATGTGACATACGGTCATAATGTGAGTGAGGAAATATCCCACAGCCACCATCATCTGAATCTGTTGCTGGAAAAGATACTGGACACGACGCAGACGGCACTGTTCTGGAAGGATTCGGAACGCCGTTTTCTTGGCGCGAACAAGGCCTTTCTCGATTACTATGGATTTCCGTCGGAAACCGTCCTCATCGGCAAGACGGATGAGGAAATGGGCTGGCATGATGACGATGCGCCATTCCGCAATGATGAAGCCTGGGTGTTGCAGACCGGCAACTCGACCTGCCGGGTGCACGGGCGTTGCCGGAGTCACGGCCAGATGCGCGACATCCTGGCCAGCAAGAGTCCGATTATAGAAAATGGCAAGATCGTCGGTCTCGTCGGCAGTTTCGAGGATGTCACTGATGAATATCAGCAGCGGCAGAGGATCATGGAGCTCAACAATGAGTTGCATGAGAATATCAAGAAGATCGAGCATGCCGACGCGGTCAAGATGGAGTTCATGTCGAATGTCAGTCATGACATGCGCACGCCGCTGAACGGGATCCTGGGCTTCGTCGAGCTCGCCCAGCAGTGTGCTGACGACCCGCAGCGCGTCCAGGAATATATCGCGAAGATCAAGCAGTCAGGCGAGTTCCTGCTCGACCTTGTGAATGATACCCTGGATATATCGCGACTGGCCAGCGACAAGGTGAAAGTGGACTATGACACGGTGCCGGCCCAGCATATATTCGACAATCTGCTGACAACGGTAAAAGCCGTGGCGCAGAAAGCAGGGGTGGAATTCCGGGTGGATATCGACCTGCAGGAACTCGGTCTCGTACGTGTCGACGTGCTGAAAATATGCAAGATCATGCTGAATTTCCTGTCGAATTCGGTGAAGTTCACGCCACAGGGGGGACTGGTCACATTCAAGGCGCAGGTGCTGCCGGAGCGCGAGGGGCACCGACGCAAGTGCCGGTTCATCGTCAGCGATACCGGCGTGGGCATGAGCGAGGAGTTCCAGCCGCGCATGTTCAATCCCTTCGAGCAGGAACATGCCAAGTCTCAGACCGGAGCCATGGGGACGGGACTTGGACTCTCGATAGCGAAGCGCCTCGTGGATGTCATGGGCGGTACGATCGCTGTGAAATCGAAGGTGAACGAGGGGACGGTCATAACGACGGATCTGTTCCTCGAGCAGGCTGAAGGCCATATGGCTGAGCCTGAGACTTCGGCGGAGAGCGAGGCTTCGCTGGCCGGGCACCGCATACTCGTATGCGAGGACAATCCGCTAAATCTCGAGATCGTGTCATCGCTGCTGAAGCTCAAGAAGCTGGACGTCGTAGCGGCGAGCAATGGCCGGCAGGGCGTCCAGGTGTTCGAGCAATCGGCTCCGGGGAGCATCGACGCGATACTTATGGATGTGCGGATGCCGGTCATGGACGGACTGGAGGCGACGAGAGCCATCCGGTCGCTCCCGCGCGCCGATGCCCAGGCCGTGCCGATCGTGGCACTCTCAGCCAACGCGTTCAAGGAGGACAAGGCCAAATCAAAAGCTGCTGGCATGAATGCCCATCTGACGAAGCCGCTTGTCATGCAGGATCTCGTGCGCACGCTATCGCATCTCATCGGCATCTATGATGAGCAGCGCCGCGCAAATCAGGACAAAGGTGGGAAAGAGCAACCTTGATAGCCAGTGTCTTTGTAAACATACCGGTAAAAAGCATAGCGAAGGCGTTCAGCTATCATGTGCCTGAGGAACTTGCCAGGCGGGGCGTGGGCCCCGGCTGGCGGGTTTTCGTGCCGTTCGGCGGCCGCAAGGTTGAGGGCTTCGTTGTCGCTTTGACGGAGCAGGCGCCGGAGGGAGTGACGCTCAAGGACATCATTGCGGCGGTGGACGATGAGGCATGGTTCAGCCCGCGCATGCTCGAGGCGGCCCGCTGGCTGGCGGAGTTCTATCTGTGCTCGCTGGCGGAGATGATGCGCCTGTTCATGCCCGGCAAATCAGGGCTGAAGATCACCGTGCGCTATGTGGCGGAATACGGACTCTCAGAGCAGGGGCAGCTGCTGCTGGCTATGCCGCAGTATAAATCCCTCTATGACCTGCTCGCTGCCGAGGGGCCGCTGAGCCGGCTCGAGCTGAAGCATCGCTGCTGCGAGTCGTCGGCAGCCGGGGACGAGGCAGACGGGGAGAGCGTATTCCCGGATGAGCATGCGCTCGATACTGCTCTGGAGCGCATGCTGCAGTATCATGTGCTGAGTCGCGACTACGCCGCGAAGAAACGCGATGCGGCGCGCTATGAGAAAGTGCTGGTACTGTCGCAGCCAGTGACGCCGGGGCTCCTGGCAGGGCTGGGCCGCAAGAAAGCCCAGCAAAAGCTGCTTCAGCTGCTGGCAGACAGTTCGGAGGGACGCATGACGCAGGCTGCAGCGAAGGAGCAAGGCGTATCGCTGGCGACCATGAAGAATCTGGCTGCGGGCGGCCTCATAGAGATCCAGAGCCGTCGCGTCCTGCGCGACAGCTACGCGGCGGAACCGGGGCGCCTGCCGGCCGGCATCAGCCGTGAGGATTTCACCCTGTCGGCGGACCAGCAGCGGGTAGTGGCGGCGGTGGAGCCCGTGCTCAGCGAGCACAGCTATCATGGATTCCTGCTGCAGGGCGTGACGGGCAGCGGCAAGACGCAGGTCTATATCGAGCTTGCGCGACGCACGCGGGAGCTCGGGCGGCAGGTCGTCGTGCTCGTGCCGGAGATCGCCCTGACCGGACAGGTAGTGACCGCGTTCAAGGCGTATTTTCCGCGCGATATCATCGTCGTGCACAGCCGCCTGTCGCTCGCGGAGCGCAATGATGCGATGATACGGGCCCGGCGCCATGAGGCCGGCATCGTCATCGGGGCCCGTTCGGCGCTATTCACGCCGCTCGATGATATCGGTCTCATCGTCATCGATGAGGAGCAGGATTCCTCATACAAGCAGGATGAATCGCCACGCTATCATGCGCGTGTCGTGGCCGGGGAACTGGCACGCATACATGGTTCAGCCCTGCTGCTCGGCAGTGCAACGCCATCGCTCGAAAGCTTTTATCGGGCCCGGGCCGGGAGCCTGACCCTGCTGTCGATGCCGCACCGCATCGGCGACCTGCCACTGCCGCGGGTGCGCTGCGTCGATATGCGTCGCGAGCTGGCCATGGGCAACCGCCATATCATATCGCGCGAGCTCGAGCAGCTCATACGCGATACGCTGGCGCGGCGGGAGCAGGTCATCATCATGCTGAACCGTCGTGGATTTTCGACGTTCGTCATGTGTCGCTCCTGCGGTGCCGTCATGAAGTGCCGCGAGTGCGGCCTGCCGCTCGTCTATCATCGCAACGGCAGCCTCGTCTGTCATCACTGCGACATTCGCGAACCGGTGCCGGATATCTGCCCGCAGTGCGGCAGCCGCTATATAAAGTATTTCGGCTCCGGTACCGAGAAGCTGGAGCAGGAACTGCGGGAACTCGTGCCTCAGGCCCGCGTCATCCGCATGGACCGCGATACGACAGGACGGAAATTCGCTCATCGCGATATACTGACGGCCTTCCGGCGGCACGAATACGACATTCTGCTCGGCACGCAGATGGTCGCCAAGGGGCACGACATACCGAGTGTGACCGCTGTCGGCATCATCAGCGCTGATTCGGCGCTGAACATGCCGGACTTCCGCGCGGCAGAGCGCTGCTTCATGCTCATCACGCAGACAGCCGGGCGGGCCGGGCGCCATACGGGCGAGGGACATGTCGTCATCCAGACGTACAATCCCGAGCACTACGCCGTGCGCTGCGGCATGGCTCAGGACTATGCCGGCTTTTACGAGCGCGAGCTGCAGCAGCGCTGGCAGCTTTTCTATCCGCCGTTCAGCCGGCTCATCAAGCTGCTGTTCCAGGCGGATGATGAGCAGAAGGCTCGTCAGGCCGCGGAAGATTTCGCCAGCCGCTTCGAGCAGCAGTTCCACGACAATATGGTCCCTCTGGGACAGCCGGGCGATCAGGAGAAAAAGCTCACGATGCAGCTGGCCGGTCCCGCCCCGGCCGTCATCGCCTGCTTCCGGGGCACCTACCGCTTCGTCGTCCTCATCAAGACTGCCGATATGCGGGCCGTACACGCTTTCCTCAAGGCCGAGCAGCTGCATCTGCGCACAGATGTCGCCATCGATATCGACCCGTTGAATACGCTTTGAGTTTACTGATCAATGCCAGCAAAACATGCGTCAAAGTAAGGAATATAGCACATCCTGCGTTATGTTGAAAACGGGCTGTAACGAATATAAACATAGACACCTGAGATGATAAAGTAGCGGCAGGCATAGTTCCGGAATGGAGCGTCGTGGTTTGGCGTTAAGAAATTAAATTTTTCCCTATCAAGCAACCCCGCGGAAAGTACTTTCGTTCAAGCGAAGCGCGTTTAAGTACTTTCAAGGGACCTATTAATGGGAAAAATTTCATTTTAGCCAAACCACAATAGCGCAATGAAGGAACTATGCCTGCCGCGGTACTGCATGCTCAGGCTTGACAATATGCTATTTCGTTACAGCCCGTTTTGAGGTTTTAGAAGTGTTAAAGATGGGGCTATACCTTTATTGCGATAGAAACCAATGCAATAAAACTCAATGGCCTGAATTAAAATGGTATTTATGCAGTAATATGTGCTTTTGGCTCATCTTGCACGCCCAGATATTTTTTCAAGGCTTTTTGCAGTACATGAGAGTAGTTTACTTTCTCACGCCGTGCCAGCAGATCGAGCCAACGTGGGATGGTGACGGTCTTGTTTACAGCTTTGTTAGACATTTTTTCCCGGAAAGGCGGCATCCAGGCCTCTATCATGGCCAGCGTATCATGTTCGCCAAGTGCAATATTGGCGATGGGAGAAGGAGCGGGAATCTCCTCACCATCTTCTTCCATGCCGTAGAGATGCAGCTGCAGGGCTTCGCGGGCATTGCTGAAGGCATGTTCCATGGTGTCAGCGCAGGGCAGGCAGCCAGGCAGATCAGGGAAAAAGATGGCTATGCCATCATCGTCAACCCGGAAAATAGCTGGAAATACATAATTGTCCTTCATCGTAAGAGCCTCCCTATCAATCAAACTCAATGCCGGCCTGGATCCCTATAGCCTTTACAGTGGCTTTCGGAATGTCTTTTACCGGATGAGTGACGGTAACGCGGCCTTTCTTGGTCGGATGTTTGAACTGATGATGATCACCGACGCAGTTTACCTCGTACCATCCGTCATTCTTGAGTATTTTTATGATTTCGCGGGATGAGTAGCTTTTCATACTGTTCATCTCCTTACTTCAAGTATAACACATATTTTTACACGGGTAAATATGACATTATATAAAATGAGGCGTATCTTTGCCTAGTGGCATTTACTATGATAATTTGCTATAATAGTTAAGTGATGGCCGCTGGGCCGAAACATAGCAATATGTACCTATATATAGATTTGGATGGTGATAGCAGATGAAGGTAACCAAAGAAGACCTCGAGAACGTCGCGGTGCTGTCGCGTCTCTCCATACCGGAGAGCGAGCAGGCGCAGTATATCGGCCAGCTCGAGAACTTCCTGAACTACGTCGAGAATCTGAAACAGGTCGATACGACGGATGTGAAACCGACAACCTATGCCCTGCCGCTCGAGAATGTATTCCGCGAGGACGAGGTGAAGGAGTCTCTGCCGCGCGAGAAGGCGCTCCAGAATGCGCCGCTCCAGGAGGACGGCTATTTCAAGGTTCCAAAGGTATTAGAGGGCTGAGGAGGAAAATCTTTTGCGACTATATGATAAACCGGCGCATGTCCTCCATGACATGCTCGTGAAGAAAGAAATAAGCTCGACTGAGCTGACGCAGGATGTACTGGCGCGCATCGATGAGGTCGAGGGCGACGTGAATGCCTACCTGACGCTGACGCGTGAGCAGGCGATGGAGCAGGCCGCTGCGGCTGACAAGAAAATAGCGGCAGGGGACGATATCGGCTTCATCGAGGGCATACCGGGGGCAATCAAGGATAACATCTGCACGGATGGCGTCAAGACGACCTGCGCCTCGAAGATACTCGAAAACTTCGTGCCGCCCTATGATGCGACGGTCATGACGAAGCTGAAAGATAACGGCCTCGTCATGCTCGGCAAGACGAATATGGATGAGTTCGCCATGGGCGGCTCGACGGAGAACTCCGCGTTCTATCCGACGCACAATCCGTGGGAGCTCGGCTCAGTGCCGGGCGGCTCCTCGGGCGGCAGTGCGGCGGCGGTGGCGGCTGGTACGGCGATATGGGCGCTTGGCTCGGATACCGGTGGATCCATACGCCAGCCGGCTTCGTTCTGCGGCGTCGTCGGCTTTAAGCCGACCTATGGCCGTGTCTCGCGCTATGGTCTCGTGGCCTATGCGTCGTCGCTGGACCAGATCGGTACGCTCACGCGTGACGTCACCGATGCGGCGAACATCATGAACATCATTGCTGGCCTCGATCCGATGGACTCCACCTCGTCGCC
>Ga0256404_1002081_pt1 | contig 45331 bp, 40 predicted proteins | sample RumenRJG_01DNA_FD_185990 | JGI IMG/M metagenome (GOLD analysis project Ga0256404, IMG submission 185990) | Bovine rumen microbial communities from Lethbridge, Alberta, Canada - RJG_01 | ecosystem: Host-associated > Mammals > Digestive system > Stomach > Rumen | place: Canada: Alberta | collected... | reverse complement strand
CCTGCCAAAAAAATGAGAAAAATTATTAAAGCCTCGAAAAAGGCATAACATTGTGCAAAACTAATACAAAACGCGAACTCCCGCTTTCCCCATGTTTTCAAGGGTTAGCGGGAGTTGTCCTTTTTTTTTAACTGTCAAAGACAGGATTTTACCCCCAGTTCAGATGAAATGGGTAATTATCTGTTATTTTGTACAACAAAGTACAATCGTCACAGCGTCCGTCATAAAACCCTACAGAGCGTGCCAGATCTCCTCAGCATACTCTCTGATCGTTCTGTCGCTTGAGAAGAACGCGGAGTTTGCTATGTTGGCAAGTGACATTGCCTGCCACTGCTCCTTGTCTGAATAGATCTTATCCAGTTTTTCCCATGCCTTGACGTAGGAGTCGAAATCTCCGAGGACGAAGTATTCGTCGTTTGCTCCGATGAGTGCATCGTGGATACCCCAGAAGTTGTAGTCGGACTTCGAGAAGAATCCGTTTACGAGCTGCTCTGTCATGCGGGCAAGTCTAGGATCGCTGCTTATACAGTTCTGTGCGGAGTATCCGCCGTGTCTGTAGAAGTTCTCGACCTCATCTGATGAGTATCCGAAGATGCCCATGTTGTCGTCTCCTACGAGCTGGTTGATCTCAACGTTGGCTCCGTCCATGGTGCCGAGTGTTACAGCTCCGTTCATCATGAACTTCATGTTGCCCGTACCGCTGGCTTCCTTGCCGGCTGTAGAGATCTGCTCACTGATGTCAGCTGCAGGGTAGATGAGCTGAGCGTTGCTTACGCAGAAGTTCTCGATGAATACGACCTTGATCCTCTTGCTGACAACAGGGTCTGAGTTGACCACGTCAGCGATGCTGTTGATGAACTTGATGACTTCCTTGGCGAACACATATCCCTGAGCGGCCTTGCCGGCAAAGATGAATGTGTAGTTGTTGATAGGAAGATCAGGGTTCTCCTTGAGTCTGTTGTAGAGGTCGAGGATCTTGAAGCAGTTCAGAAGCTGTCTCTTATATGCGTGAAGTCTCTTGACCTGTACGTCGAATACCGAGTCAGGATCGATCTCGATCTCCATATTCTTCTTGATGTATTCAGCAAGTCTGACCTTGTTCTCTCTCTTGGCCTCTGCGAGCTCTGCAAGGAAAAGGCTGTCCTTGCTGTATGCGTTGAGCTTGCTGAGCTGCTCAAGGTCGCTCTGCCACTTTGTTCCGATGGTCCTGTCAATCAGCTTGGTGAGAGGCTGATTGGCCTGGATCAGGAACCTTCTGTGGCTGATTCCGTTGGTCTTGTTGTTGAATCTCTCAGGATACAGCTTGAAGAACTCCCTGAATACTGTCTTGGTCAGGATATCCGAGTGAAGAGCGGATACGCCGTTGACCGAGTGGCTTCCGATAACTGACAGATTGGCCATCTTGACCTGTCCGTCCCACAGAGCCGAGGTCTCTCTCGACATGACATGGTAGTTCTCATCTTCTCCCGGAAGATGTGCCTGCCATCTTCTGTTGATCTCGTCGATGATCATATAGATCCTTGGCAGCAGCTCCTGGAATTCAGGGATGCTCCACTTCTCGAGAGCTTCAGGAAGTACTGTATGGTTGGTGAATGAGATGGTCGCCTTTACGATCTTCCATGCGTCGTCCCATTCAACGCCCTCTTCATCCATCAGGACTCTCATGAGTTCAGGGATGCACATTGTAGGGTGTGTATCGTTGATGTGGATCTGCACTCTGTCAGGCAGCTTGTCCCATTCATCCTTGCCGTATTTGGTCTTGTAGTCCCTGATGATCATGCCGATGCCGGCAGCGACGAGGAAGTACTCCTGTCTGAGTCTCAGCTTCTTGCCGATACCCTGTCTGTCATCAGGATAGAGGATGCTTGTGATAGCCTCGATCTCACTTCTCTCCTTCATTGCCTTGCTGTAGTCGCCGGCATTGAAGGCTTCCATGTCGATGGTGTCGTGTACAGGCTGTGCATCCCACAGATGCAGTGTGTTGACTGTTGTTCCGCCAAAACCGAGTACCGGTACGTCGTAAGGTACCGCTCTTACGGTGTTGTAGTCAACGTGCTCGTATTCCATCTCACCGTTTTTATAAGTTCTCTCTACTCTGCCCCCGAATCTTACGATAACAGACTCAAAAGGTTTTTCTCTTTCCCATGAATACCCTTCGTCAAGCCACGCGTCCGGAAGCTCGATCTGATAGCCGCTCTCGATCTTCTGTCTGAAGAGTCCGAACTTGTATCTGAGGCCCATGCCGTCGCCTCTGATGCCGAGTGCTGCCATGGAATCGATAAAGCATGCTGCCAGTCTTCCGAGACCGCCGTTTCCGAGACCCGGATCCGGCTCAACTGCGCAGACGCTGTCAAGGCTGGAGCCGAGCTCTTTGAGCCCTTCTGCTGCGTAATCCCTGATGCCGAGGTTGATGAGGTAGTTCTCCATCAGCTTTCCGATCAGGAACTCCATGGAGAAGTAGTATACCTTCTTGCCGGCAGGTGCCGACGGATCGGTGAATGCTTCTCTTCTCAGAGCAGTCTCATGCTGAACGAGCCTTACGAGGACCTCAAACTGATCCTTTTCACTCAGCTTCTCAGCGTGGATACCGTAAAGCTCTTCTGCAATGCGTGTAAATTCTCTCTTGAAACCTTCTTTTGATTTGATCATACAGTCTCTATCCCTTCATTTTTTATTTTCTTTTTAACTTAAATATGCAACCTCCGATGACCGGCAGTTTGACGGTGATCGAGTACGGCATGCCGTGCATAGGCTTTTTCTTAGCCCTGACCTGGCGTGTGTTGACTCTGTTGCTGCCTGCGTACTTAGCCGCATCGGAACTGAATATTTCCTTGTAGAATCCCTTCTCCGGAACACCGATGGTGAACTCGTCGAAGGCCTGGACGCCTGTGTTAAGGATGACTATGAGGGTCTCCTCATCAGAGATCCTCATGTAGCTGTAGATGTTCTGGTCTCTGTTGTCAGCATCGATCCACTTAAAGCCATCCCAGCTCGTATCCTGCGCCCACAGTGCAGGATGTTCGAGATAGAGCTCGTTGAGCTCCTTTACGAACCTCTTGTGTTTCTCATGGTTCTCATACTCAAGTAGGAACCATTCGAGCTGCTCATATTCTCTCCACTCGATGAACTGTGCTATCTCGTGGCCCATGAATCTGAGCTTCTTTCCCGGATGTGTCATCTGATACATCATCAGGAGCCTGCTGCCGGCGAACTGTCTCCATGTATCTCCCGGCATCCTTCCGATGAGGGACGCCTTGCCGTGGACGACCTCGTCATGCGACAGAGGCAGTATGAAATTCTCGCTGTAAGCATATGTCAGTGAGAATGTAAGCTTGTTGTGGTGATAGCTCCTGTACGGGAAGTCCTGCTTCATGTACTCGAGCGTATCGTTCATCCAGCCCATGTTCCACTTGTAGTGGAATCCGAGGCCTCCGTTTTCAGGCGGCCATGTGACCATAGGCCATGCGGTGCTCTCCTCGGCGACTGTGAAGACGCCTGAGAATGAAGTACCGATCATATAGTTGAACTCCCTGAAGAACGAGATCGCCTCGAGATCTCCGTCTCCGCCTTCTCTGTTCTTCTTGAACTTTGACCTGTCTGAAATGCCGAAGTTCAGATAGAGCATGCTGCTGACGCCGTCGACTCTGATGCCGTCCGCATGATACTCATCCACCCAGAACATCGCGTTGGACAGGAGGAAGCTCCTGACCTGATTTCTGCTGAAGTCGAACTTGTATGTTCCCCAGTCAGGGTGTATCTCTGTTTCGTACAGCTTGCTGCCGTTGAAATTGCACAGTCCCTGCTCGTCAGGACAGAAGTGGCCCGGCACCCAGTCGAGGATGACTCCGATGCCCTCCTGATGGCAGCGGTCCATGAAATACTTGAAGTCAGCAGGGCTGCCGTATCTCGATGTAGGGGCATAGTATCCCGTTACCTGATATCCCCACGAAGCATCGAGAGGATGCTCCATGACAGGCATCAGCTCAAGATGGGTGTATCCCATGTCCTTGACGTAAGGGATCAGCTTGTCTGCCACCTCACGGTAGTTGTAGAACTCTTCGCTTCCCGGCTCTCTGATCCATGCTCCGAGGTGGCACTCGTAGATGTTCATCGGCCCTGCGAAGGTGTTCTTCTTCTCTCTCTCAGCCAGCCATTCGTCATCATGCCACTCATATGAGATGTCGCTGACCACTGATGTCGTTCCAGGTCTCAGCTCAGCTCCGAAGGCAAACGGATCCGCCTTGAAGATGTGCTCTCCAGAGAACGCCTCAATTTCATATTTATATTTGTCACCGGCAGCGGCGTTCTTTATGAATCCCGTATATATGCCGGTGTCTCCGAGCAGCTCAAGCGTGTCTTCTTCTCCCGGGTTCCATCCGTTGAAGTCTCCTGTGACCTTAACGCTGCGCACTCCCGGCACCCATACTGTGAACTGGACTCCGCCGCCGTCAATAAGATGCGCGCCGAATGTTCTGTATGCGTGATACAGCTTGCCTGTATTGAAAAGATAGAGCAGTTCATCGCTCAGTTTTTCGCTGATAAAATTCTTGTTCATAGTCTGTCCCCTATATCTGCGTGATACAGAATCTTTCCGGAATCAGCATGTCCGGACTACTCTGTAAGTGTCGTGTCGTATTCGATGACGCGTGCTTCCGGGTAGAAGCCGGCATCTCTGTCCTCTGCAGACATCTTTCTGATCGTGCTTATAGCTGCAATATACAGCAGAACTACAAAGCCCAGCAGTATATATGTGAATGCCTGTGTTCCCATGAACGCACAGGTGTCATAGACGCCGTGAATGATCATCGGAACTATCAGCGCGAGCAGTGTGCATGCCGCAGAAACGCCGCCCTCTCCGACGATGGCTGCTTTCTTGGAATATGAGTAGAACACGCCCATGAATACTCCGCAGAAAGCATGCAGAGGAACAGCCAGGAACGCCCTTGTGATAGCTGTACCGATACCGTACATCGCCACGTACTGGATGTTCTCAAATACAGCAAAGCCTACAGCTGAAGAAACAGCGTAGACGATGCCGTCGAATCTGTAGTTGAAGTAACGGCTTCTCCATGATCCTATCCTGAGAGCAAGATACTTTACCGTCTCCTCGCAGAAGGCCGCCAGGCAGAATGATGTCTGCAGCGCGAACTGGATCGTTCCGCGCTCATACTGCGGCAGTACCGACTGAAGAGCTCCTTCTGCAGCTCCTGCAACAAGGCATGATGCCGCCCCCATGAACACGATCTTCATTATCATACTCAGCGGCTCCTTTTCGACCTTGTCCTTACCGTATACGTATCCGAGGATAAGAAGTCCCGGAATTATGGCGAGCGCCATAAGATTATTGTCCATGTACATTGATGTTCCACCCTTTTCTTATCTGTTAATAATCCTTGCTGCTGTTACAGCCTGTTTCTGTTGTTCTTGTACAGAAGGAGTATGTACCACAGGCAGAGCGCCACCAGTACGGCTCCGAGTATTTTGGCTAACATAGCTTACCGCCTTTCTGTATTTGTGTATCAGTAGTTTTCCTTGATGAGACCGCTCTTGAATGCATCGAAGAGTGCCTCAAGGTTTCTTATCTGTTCACGCAGTTCCTCACCTGTGTCGGTGTCTCTGATCAGTATCCTCTCAGCGACTGAGTCGACAAGGTGCATGACAGGTCTGTGGAACACCTGTGTCCCGTCCTCACGGAGCGGCTCATAAGGCTGATGCTCTGCGAGGTACATGTGCTTGGATGTCATGATAGCAGTATATCCTGCTATGCCCGTTGTCTTGTGGTATGCCTTGGAGATACCGCCGTCGATTACGAACATCTTGCCGTTGGCCTTGATAGGGCTCTCACCCTTGCTCTGCTTGACAGGCACGTGTCCGTTCAGGATCCTTCCGATCTTAGGGTTGATGCCGAAGTCCTTGAGGATCTTGTCCGCCATCTCCTCGCTGTCCATATGCTTGTAGTAAGGGACCTTGTTCTCCTTGTGAGTCGCCTTGTCCTCGATGAAGTACCTCTCGAAGGTCGTCATCTTGTCCTTGCCGAACAGAGGTGAATCCTCGGAAAGCCACAGGAACCACATGATGGCTGCCTCTTCAGGTCTGTCCTTCTCAGGGCTGAACCTTGCTGCTCTGATCATCTCGTCAAGCTTCTGGATATATGCGGCGCCTCTGTATCTGCCTCCGTCTATCTGCACGGTCTTGAATGTGCCGTTCTCATTGAGCTGCATGCAGCCGTGATAGAGAAGGTTGTTGTTCATGACCTTGTAGAGGCCGCCGACCTCGAACATGTAGTTGATGTGCTTCTGGAGCTTCTCGGAATTGATGATCGAGGACTCAAGAGCGACCATGACTTCTTCTTCCTCCGGAGTCAGCTTCAGCGGATCCGCAGGGTCGACTGTAGGGAGATTCATATCCCTCATCGGATACTCCTTGCCCTCGATGTTGACTGTTCCCTTATCGAAGTCGATGTTCAGCAGGAGGTTTCTCTTGTCGAGCTTGTATTCAGGATGCTTGATTATCTCCTGTCCCTCTATCTTGAACTGGATGATCGAGATCATCTTGTGCATCTTGGCTGCCAGTTCAGGCGGGATAGGGTCATACTTGTTCTGCTCGAGCAGATTAGGCCTGAAGTACTCGCACGGATCGTCTCCGTAGATCTTCTCGGCGAGCGATGCCAGCGGCCTCAGGTTGAAGCCGTAGCCTACCTCCAGCATGTCAAAATTGTTGTACCTTACGTTGATACGGATGATGGTCGCGATGCAGGCTCTGTTGCCGCACGCTGCACCCATCCACAGGACATCGTGGTTGCCCCACTGGATGTCCACGCCGCGGTTGGACATAAGGTAGTCCATGATGACATGGGATTTTGCACCTCTGTCGAAGATGTCCCCGATGATGTGGAGCCTGTCGACTGTGAGGTTGGCGATGGTCTCTGTGAGGTCTGTGATGAACACCTCAGCAGCGCCGTACTCGATGAGTGTGTCGATGATCTCATCGTAGTATTTGTGTCTGTCCAGTACATCGTCAGCGAACAGGAGCTCGTCCATGATGTATGACGATGCCTTAGGAAGACGTTTCTTTACTTTCGATCTTGTGTATTTATTGGAGACTACGCGGCATACTGCGACAAGCCTTCTGATGGCAACTTTGCACCATGCGTCAAAGTCAGGCTCGCTCTTCTTTCTTCTCTTAAGCTCCGCTTCCGGATTGTAGATAAGGGAGGCGAGCTCATCGCACTCCTTCTCGGTCAGGATGTTGCCGAAGACCTCATCGATCCTCATCCTGATCATTCCGGAGCCTGATCTTACGAAATACTGGAAAGCGTCGAACTCTCCGTGCAGGTCACTCAGAAAGAACTCCGTAGCCTTGGGAAGAGCCAGAATAGCTCTGAGGTTTATGATTTCTGTCCTTGCAGCTCTCGCATTAGGATATTTCTCCGCAAGCAGCTTGAGATACTGGATATCCGGCATAGTCTTACCTCCTTACACAGCGGATCATATCGCAGGCCTGTATGCCAGGGGCTTATCAGTCCTGCTCGATCTTCATTATGTCAGCTCCGAGGCCCTTGAACTTACCGACGAAGTTCTCATAGCCTCTCTCTATGTGATATATCTCGCTTATCTCTGTAGTCCCCTTTGCAACAAGTCCCGCGAGCACCATTGCGGCACCGGCTCTTAAATCCGTAGCTCTGACCTTGGCACCCTTCAGCTTCTTTCCGCCCGGAACTATGGCTTCTCTGTTTTCCGTGGAAATGTCAGCACCCATTCTGTTCAGCTCGACAACATGCATGAATCTGTTTTCGAAAACTGTCTCCCTGACGATGCTCTGGCCCTTTACGGTGGTCAGGAACGCCATGAACGGTGACTGGATGTCTGTCGGGAAGCCCGGATAAGGAAGTGTCTTGATGTCCGTGGCAACGAGCTCTCTGTCTCTTGCGTCCACGTAGATGCCTTCAGGCAGTATCTCAACGTCAACGTTGCACTCCTTGAGCTTGGCGATTATAGGTCTTACGTGGCCCGGCAGAGCGTTCTTTACAAGAACGTCGCCTCTTGTTATAGCTGCAGCCAGCATGAATGTGCCTGTTTCGATCCTGTCCGGGATGACAGCATGGATACAGCCGGAGAGCTTTTCGACTCCCTCGATCCTGATCATGTCTGTTCCGGCGTACTTGATCCTTGCGCCCATCTTGTTCAGAAGGTTGGCAAGGTCGATGATCTCAGGCTCCTTGGCCGCATTCTCTATGATGGTCGTTCCCTTTGAGAGGGTCGCTGCCATCATGATGTTCTCTGTAGCACCTACGCTCGGGAAGTCGAGGTAGATGGCATCCCCTGCGAGTCCGTCCTCAGGAGCGGTGACGATGACTCTTCCGTTATCATCATCTTCCACAACGTCAGCGCCGAGTGCCCTGAATCCCTTGAGGTGCAGGTCGATAGGCCTCTTGCCTATAGTGCAGCCTCCCGGCATAGGCATTACGACCTTGCCGTGACGGGCAAGCATAGGACCCATAGTAAATACGGAAGCTCTCATCTCCTGGACAAGCTCAGCCTTGCCCTCGCAGCACCTGACTTCCTTCATTGCCGCCTTTATGACTCCCTTCTCGCTGTCGTCGATAACAGAGCCGTAATTGGTCAGCATTTCCTTCATTACATTAACGTCAACAAGATCAGGCACGCCCTCGATGGTGCATGTCTGATCTGTGAGTATCGTAGCGGCAAGCAGCGGAAGGACTGAGTTCTTCGCGCCGCTTATTTCGACCTCTCCGTGAAGAGGTCCGCTGCTGTTGACAAGTATTTTTGCCATTTATTATCTCCCCAGTAGTAATTTTTTAAATTTTGTCCAGACAGTGCTCAGGAAGCCTTTTCCCTTTGCTTTCTTTGCACTCTTTGCTGCCTTTGCTTCAGCCCTTAAGGACTCTTTTGCAGCCTTTGCCTCAGCCCTTAAAGCCTCTTTTGCAGCCGCTTTCGCAGCTTTTGCATCAACGATCGCTGCCTTTTTTGCAACTCTTGCTTCTGCTTTTGCGACCCTTCTCATGGCTATTGCTTCGGCCTTTGCAGTATTCCTTAAGTTTCTTGCTTCTGCTTTTGCAGCCTTTTTGCTCATCTTCTTGGCCTTCAGCATGGCCCTTCTCTCGAGTTCAGTCTGCTTATTGACCTTTCTGATCATCTTCTGTGACCTTTTGAGTTCCTTGCGGGCCTGCTTGCGGGCTCTCCTTTCCGATCCGCTTCTTCCGGTCAGTTTTCTTCCGATCATCCCCAGAAGATTGATCACTGTAAGTCCGGCCGCTCCGGCGGCGATAGCCTTGATCGCAGGTGAAGTATCTGCAGCAATATTTGAAGCTGCAGAGATGATTGAATTCTCAGTCTCCGTTGCCTTTGTTTTGGTTTCCTCCAGCATCGTCTGTCCGTCGTCCACGAGCTTTTTGCTCTTCTTCAGAAGCTCGATGGCATGCTTTGCCATTATGGCCACGACGACCACGAAAGCGATAAGAACGAGGATCAGGCATATCACAAGGATCTGATTAACTGATAAAGCACAAATCATTTTGTTTCTCCTTTTCCTCTGTTCCTATTTCCAGAATCTCTCAAGCGCATTGCTGGCGAGCGCAACGCCCTTAGCAACGACTCCGGCAATCTGTGATGCTTTTTCCCTGATGATCGAACCTACACCGTCTACCGTCTCCTTGACGCTCTTTGCAGCTCCGGTGCCACCGTCGAGGATGGCATTGGCCTTCTTGATGGTGTCTGTGACGTTGGCGACCATTACGATCAGGAATACCACCAGCACGATCAGTGCGATCAAAAGAATACCGATCAGTACGCCTTTCACACTTACAGTAATCATATCTGTTCTCTCCTTTTGTTCTTACTTTCCCCGCCCTGCAGGCAGGGAGAGGTGTTTGATTATTAACTCTTATTATAATATAAGTGGCATCTGATATGTTGAAGAATTTCACTGCCGCTCATATATTCTCATGATGTCATCCGTGTATCCGCCGTCCGGTGTATGGACAGCTATCTGAGGCAGCATCCTGAGTTCGGCTCCCGCCCCTTTTACAGCGTGTATCAGGACGATGTTGGCCGCCTGAGCCTCCGCCGGGACGACCATCTGCATCTCCTTGGGCTCAAGTCCTGCCTCCCTCAGCGCGCTGAATATGTCCGCCAGTCTGTCCGGTCTGTGCACCAGGTAGAAGCTGCCGCCGTCCCTGAGCATCGCTGCCGACGCACGGGCAAAATCCCCGATGTCCGCGGTAGTCTCATGCCTCGCGATGTAACGGTCTCCGGATGCACTCGGTATCGCGGAGTTTCGCCTGAAGTACGGAGGGTTGGATACGACTGCGTCGAACGCTCCTCTGAGGCCGGATGTTTCCGCATCTGTTTCAGCGGTCCCGGTGCCGCCGGCAATACCGCTCACATCGGCCGTGATGATCCTGACTCTGTCCTCAAGGCCGTTGAGAGTTACAGCCTCTCTCGCCCTGTCTGCCGCTTCTTCCCTCTTCTCGACTCCGGTGACACGGATGTCCGCCACCTTGTGCGTCAGTATGAAGGCGACTATGCCGCAGTCCGTTCCGAGGTCTGCTGCAGTGCTCCCCTGAGGTATGCCGCGCGCACCGGTCTCTCCGGCCGCGAAGGCTGCGAGCAGAACGGCATCGACTCCGTAGCCGAATCCCTTCTTCTGGATGACCTTAATATTCCCGAATCCGGTGTCATCTGTTCTCAGCATCGGGATCAGAATTCGCGCATCAGCTCTTCGAGCTCACGGATCTCCTCATCGTCTGCAAGCTCTTCCTTTTCAGCATCAAGGTCGATCCCGATGTCGCTGTCAGCTGCCTGACCTCCCTTTTTGCCCTTCTTGCGCCTTCTTATATCCTCCTTCGCGTAGGACTTTATCTCCTGAGCGAAGATCTCCTCGCCTGTGTCAGGGTCGATCTCGATGCCTCTAGTGTTGATCCTCCCGTTGAAGTAGTCAACGCTGATGACCTTGGCCAGGCCGTCAGGTGTATCGACTCTCTCGTTGTCCTTAGGCATGCCCTTGCGGAGCTCCTTGTATGTCTTGTCCTCGAAGTTGAGGCAGCACATGAGCCTTCCGCATGTCCCGGAGATCTTGGTCGGGTTCAGCGAGAGGTTCTGCTGTTTTGCCATCTTGATGGAGACCGGCTGGAAGTCGTGGAGCCACTTGCTGCAGCACAGCGGTCTTCCGCATATGCCGATGCCGCCGAGCATCTTGGCTTCGTCTCTGACTCCGATCTGTCTCAGCTCGATCCTGTTGTGGAAGTGGCCTGCCAGGTCCTTGGCGAGTTCTCTGAAGTCCACTCTGCCGTCTGCCGAGAAATAGAAGACTATCTTGGAGCCGTCGATCATGAACTCAACGTCGATCAGTTTCATGTCCAGTCCGTGCTTCGCGATCTTCTCAGCGCAGACCTTCATTGCCCCGTCTCTCTTCGCGAGGTTCTCCTTGTACTTCTTCAGGTCCTCATCTGTGGCCTTGCGCTCTACCGGCTTGAGTGCCGCGACGAGCTTGTCCTCTTCTATCATTCTGTTGGCGATCAGTATGTGGCCGAGCTCAAGACCTCTTGCGGTCTCGACTATGACCATGTCGCCCAGTTCGTACTTTTGACCTGCAGGGTCGAAGTAATATGTCTTGCCGGCCTTAAGGAAGCCGACGCCGACGATCTCTACCATATATGTTGATCCTTTCTATATATCCAGATACAGCCGCTTCAGCGCCTTGGTGTGCTGCATCTCGCGGCGTATATCCATTCTTGCCTTGTTTATCTCTTCTATCGCATGGGCACATACTGCCGGGCTGCCCTGACGCTCTCCGCGGGCTGCCGCTGTCATGCGCTCCCTGAATTCATCCTCTATAACGTTCAGAAGATACAGTGCATCTTCCCTGCTCTTTATGTTCCTGTCGAGCGCGCTTCTTATCTCATGGAATGCGTGCTTTCTGTCCGCATACATTGCCGCGATGTTCTCTGATGCGGCCTGAAGTTTAGCGTCCGCATCCTCTTCATCCGCTCCTTCCGCCTCGGCATCGGATGCGGTGTAGCCTTCGTAGTCTGCAGTCCTGACAAAGCTCAGTCTCGACTGCACCGTGTCCAGCAGATTGTCCCTGTTCGAGACTCCCAGCAGGATGATCGTGTCCGGAGCAGGCTCCTCGAGCGTCTTCAGGAGCTTGTTCTGGATGATCTCGCTTAATGTGTCAGCCTCGTCGACGATACCTATGAGATACCTTCCGTAGGAACCCATGCTGAGCCTCTCGATAAAGGCCGCGGCATCATCGACTCTGTATGTCTCTCTTCCCGTCTTTGATGCGCCGGTGCTCCTGCTCATGCGGACGATGTCCAGGCTGGTACCTGCCGCTGCCTGAAGGCATGACGGGCATCTGCCGCAAGGGCGTGCACCCGCCTCCGGCGAGGTGCAGAGAAGGCCCGCAGCCAGGTCATTTATGAAGGCTCTGCGGGCTTCTCCCGCTCTGCCTTCGCAGGCGAAGGCATGAGCCGCCCTTGCCCCTTCAGTAATATTCATGACCAGTTCATTAATGCTTTGCATCAGGAATCAGATACCCTTCTCAGCGCACAGCTCTTCGAGACATGCGTATATATTGCTGCAGATCTCCTCAACAGTGTCAGCGGCATTGATGCGCTTTACCCTGTCAGGCTCTGCTTCTGCTATCTTCTTATATCCTTCGTAGACTCTGTAGTGGAAGTCCAGCTTCTCAAGCTCGAGCCTGTCGAGCTCGCCTGCCTTCGCAGCTCTCGCCCTGCCTGCTGCAGGGTCTATGTCGAGCCAGAAGGTGATGTCCGGTCTGAGCCCGCCGGTCGCATGCCTGTTTACCTCCACAACCATGTCCCCGAGTCCGCGGCCGTATGCCTGATAGGCCACCGAGGAGTCCACGAACCTGTCGCAGATGACCACTTCGCCCCTCTCAAGGGCCGGGATGATCAGCTCCCTTACGTGCTGTGCCCTCGATGCTGCGTATATCATCATCTCGGTAACATCGGTCATCTCGGTGTTGCGGTTGTCGAGGAGGATGTCTCTCAGCTTCTCACTTATCTGAGTCCCGCCCGGTTCTCTCGTATGCACGACAACGAGGCCCTTCTCAGTGAAGAACCTCTCGATGTTTCTTATCTGTGTGGATTTGCCCGCACCGTCTCCGCCTTCAAGCGTAATGAACAGCCCTTTCATCTCCGCCTCCTTTTTCTGAGTGATGGATTCTCGAGGGCGTCCTGGCGGTTTTTGCGTCTGACGTATTCTGCGACCTGGAGCCACAGGTAGAACGCCAGTGCCAGCACCGGTGCAGCCACAAGTATTATCAGTAAAATCTTAAAGAAAATCATACGCAGTTATTGTATCACATTATGCGTCCGTCAATCCACGAATCGCTTCTGGAAGTTGCCTGCTACTCTGGCGTGATCGGTGATTATCACGAAGGCGTTAGGGTCGATGCGCTCGATGATCTCGCGCAGGTGCGTCTCCTCGTACTTGGATATGACGGTCACGAGCACGTGTGAGTTTTCACCGGTGTACACGCCCTCGCCTTCCCAGGCAGTGACGCCGCGCCCGAGCTCTTCCATGACCGCAGCAGCGATGCCTTCCTTCTTGGTGAAGATCATGCACTCGATCTTGATATTCTGGATGTGTACCCTGTCGATGACGAGGCCTGTCACAACAGCGAATATGATCGAATACAGAACTGTCTGGATGTCATACAGGAACAGACATATCGTATAGATGCATACGCTGATGATGATCCCGATGGCTCCCACCTTGAAGTCCGGATGCGTCTTGGCGAGGCACACTCCGATCAGGTCCTGGCCGCCCTGCGAGCTTCCTGCTCTCAGCACGAGGCCCGCTCCGAATCCCGAGCCCAGTCCTCCGACCACTGATGCCAGGATGCGGTCATCCACTATCGGTGTGGAAGGCACAGGTATTATCGAAAGGAAGGCAGATGCCATAGCGATCGATATGAGTGTGGTGATGCAGAACTTCCTGCCCATCACCCTGTACGCCATGATGAAGAACGGCACGTTTATGAGAAAATATATGATTCCCATGTAGTCAAGGCCGCCTATCTGCGGAATATGCAGAAAGTCCAGAAGGAATGTCCTTATGAGCTGGGCTATACCCGTAAAGCCTCCGCTGTACAGGTGGATCGGATTGATCATGAGATTGACGCCCGCTGCATATGTCAGGTTTCCGAGAACAGTTATGCCGGCCTTGTACAGAGTTTTTTTGTTAAGTTCCATCTCTATATACTCCTGTCCTCTTCCTATTCTCCGAGGTCGGATCTTATGGCCTTGCCCATGTTCCAGATGGCAGCAGCCTTTCCTGCCGCAGCCTCTCTGTCCTCAGCTCTTCTGTACTCAAACGATGCTGTCTGCGATCCGCAGTCCATGCATGTCACATACCAGCACCATCCGTTTTCTTCTTCGAGCAGTCCTGCTCCTCCGCAGTACGGGCAGTCTTCAAGAATGAATTTTTCGGCTATATCCAAAACGTTATCCTCCTTACAGCGTTATATTGTTCATTGCGGCATATATGCCGTTTTTCTCCATCAGTTCGTCGTGGGTCCCCTCTTCCTCGATGCCGTTCTCGGTCAGGACTATGATGCGGTCGGCGTTCCTGATGGTCGACAGCCTGTGCGCGATGGTTATCGTGGTCCTTCCCCTGGACAGCTCCGCAAGGGACTTCTGTACAAAATATTCGCTCTCGTTGTCGAGGGCTGACGTAGCCTCGTCGAGTATCAGGACAGGCGGGTTCTTTAGGAAGACTCTCGCAATGCTTATCCTCTGCTTCTGTCCTCCCGAGAGCCTTGCGCCTCTCTCGCCGACGAAGGTGTCGTATCCGTCAGGCAGCTCGCGTATGAATGCATCGGCTCCGGCCATCTTCGCCGCTTCGATAACTTCCTCGCGGCTCGCTCCCGGTCTTCCGTACGCAATATTGTTCGCCACGGTATCCGAGAACAGATAGACCTCCTGCTGCACCATGCCGATCTTCGTCCTCAGGGACCTGACCTGCACGTCGCGGATATCTATTCCGTCGATGCGGATCGTTCCGCCTGTGACATCGTAGAACCTCGGGATGAGGTTGCAGAAGGTGGTTTTGCCCGCACCGCTCGGACCGACAAGCGCCACGTTCTCGCCTTTAGCTATCTTCAGATTCAGGCCTGAGAGCACGCAGCTTTCAGCAGAGGCCTCCGGGTCCTCTTCATTCTGTGTTCTGTCATACGTGAAGGATACGTTGTCGAATTCTATCTCGCCCTCCACATCCGGCATCGGGCCTGCGCCCGGAGCATCGTCGACATCGATGTGAGCATCCATGACCTCGACGAATCTCTCTATGCCCGTGATGCCCTTCTGGAACTGCTCGGTGAACTCGACTATCCTCCTGATGGCCTCAAGAAGAACGCTCACGTACATGAGATACGCGATGAAATCGCCAGCCTCGATGTGTCCGCCTATGAGCGCCAGCGATCCGAGCAAAACGATGGTTATGTACATCAGCCCGTCGAACAGCCTCGTGACGCTGCGGAAGCCCGCCATGTTGCGGTAGCTCACCTTCTTGGTCGTGAGGAACCTCTCGTTGCCCTCCTCGAATCTCTGCTGCTCTACATCCTCGTTGGCGAAAGACTTTGAAACTCTTATGCCGAGGAGACTGTCCTCGACGTGCGAGTTGATCTCGCCGAGCTCGCTTCTCTGCCACTTGAACGCCTTTCTCAGCTTGACCCTGAACTTCAGCGCGAAGAAGAGCATCAGAGGTATCATGGCGAATACCACGACTGTGAGCACCACGTTGACTCTTATGAGTATGACGAAGGCCACGACTATCTTGACTGCCGCTATGAAGTACTCCTCAGGGCAGTGGTGTGCGAACTCGGCTATGTCGAACAGGTCAGTCGTTATACGGGATATGAGCTGGCCTGTCTTGTTCTCTGTATAGTACGCGTATGAGAGCCTCTGGAATTTCTCGAAGAGATCCCGCCTCATGTCGCTCTCGATCATGGCGCCCATCACATGGCCGGTGTTCTGCATATAGTAATTGGCCAGCACATCGATGACTCTGAACAGGACATACAGCGCCGTGATTTTGAGAACTATCTCAACTGTCAGCGCGGCCGGTTCTTTCACGACTGTGTTTGTTATGAACCTAACCATGAGAGGCAGAACCAGATCGCACGCACTCGTAAAGGCTGCACACACCAGGTCGAAGACCAGTATGTGCAGGTATGGTTTGAAATACGGATAGAACCTCTTCAGCAGATATTTTGTTGAAACAGGGGTTTCATTCATTTATGTCTTGCCTGTCCCTTTTCCTTTTCTATATCGCTTTGATGAAGCATCTGCGCCTCTTGTGAGGCTCCACATCGAACATCTTCCACTGGTGATGCACCTTGGTATTGGTCTCAAGCTGCGGTCCGGTCTCTGCCTGACGGATGCCGTGCTTGACGCATCCGGTATACAGATGCTCCATGATGATGCCGTTGACTCCGGTCTTCTGGAGCTCAGGTCTTACCGCAATAAGGAAGAGGTCAAGTGTGTCGTTGAACTTGAGTGACTTCAGCACTCCTGCCCAGCCCAACGGGAAGAGGTGGCCGCGGCACTTCTTCATGGCTTCGGCCATTGAAGGCGCTCCGACTCCGAATCCCATAAGGTCGTCATTGTCATCGGCAATGAGGCAGCAGAAGTCCGGGTCTATAAGAGGCAGGAATTTGTCAGTGTACTTGTCTATCTGTCTCTCTGTCAGCTCGACAACTCCGTACAGCGGCGCATACGCGATATTGATGAGCTCGAACGCTTTGCGCACATACGGCTTGACGTCGCTTCTTCTCTTTACAGTTACCTTGTGATATCCCGTACGCCTCAGCATGGCATCGGATATCCTCTTGAGTCTGGCGTAGATCCTGTCATCCTCGCCGCCGTCGCCAATAGGGATCATGTGCTCGATCCAGTCGGTGTCCTTGACATAGCCGAGTGCCTCGAGGTGATCCAGATAATACGGATGGTTGTAGTATGTGATGAACATGCTGCGCTTATCGAAGCCCTCTACCAGCATGCCCTCTCTGTCAAGATCGCAGAATCCAAGCGGTCCGTGGACCTCCTTCATGCCCTTCTCGCGGGCCCAGTTCTCGACAGTTTCGAAGAGCGCTGCGGACACTTCGCGGTCATCTATGAAATCGACCTGAGAGAATCTCATGCGCTTTGTTCCCCATCTCTCATTCGCCCTGTGGCTGAGGATGGCTCCTATCCTTCCCACGACTTCGCCGTCGCGGTATGCGAGAAACGCTCTCGCTTCACAATATTCGAATGCGGGATTCTTCTCCTTGTCCCAGTCGGCCATATCGTCGCCGTAGAATGCAGGAACAAAATTTTCCACATCACGATAAAGGCGGTTCGGATATTCCACGAAGGTCTTCCTGTCCGCCCTTGATAATACCTCTTTGATCAGTACGCTGCTCAATTGTCTAAAACCTTTCCCTGTTAAGTCAGAATGCCCCTCTGCATAATAACTCAAAGTGCAGTATATCACATCTTCAGTCATTTCTTCCACGAAAAGCAGGATAAAAGCGTATTCCGCTCGAGTCCTCGCTGCCGCAGTCATTACATGCACCTGCGGGTTCTCTCTCCACAGGCTTTTATCCTGCTCTCTTAAACATAAAAAAGCCCGCAGATGCGTGATCTGCGGGCCTCGTATGCGCGAACTGTTTTTTACAGTGCTGCTGTGATGATCGCCATCTTGTAGACTTCTTCTGCGTCGCATCCGCGGGAGAGGTCATTGATAGGTGCATTGAGTCCGAGGAGGATAGGGCCGTAAGCTGCATATCCGCCGAGTCTCTGTGCGATCTTGTATCCGATGTTTCCTGCCTCGATGAGCGGGAATACGAATGTGTTGGCATATCCTGCTACCTTGGAGCCAGGGAACTTGAGCTGGCCTACTGTAGGGGATACAGCTGCGTCGAACTGCATCTCGCCGTCGATAGCCATGTCAGGGTTGAGCTCCTTAGCGATTTTTGTTGCCTCTGCGGAGAGTGCAACTGTGCCGCCCTTGCCGGATCCCTTGGTGGAGAAGCTCAGCATTGCAACCTTAGGGTCGATGCCGAATACTCTTGCGCACTTCTCGATCTCAACTGCTACTTCAGCAAGCTTCTGAGCTCCTGTGAATGTAACGTTGCCTTCCTTGTCTACGCTGTCAGTGTAGTCGAGGTTGACTGCGCAGTCGCCCATAGCGATAGTTCTGAGGTTCTCGTCTCCGCCCTCTCTTGTGAGGATGAAGCATGAGCTTACGAGGTGAGCGCCCGGCTTGGTCTTGACAAGCTGGAGTGCAGGACGGATGGTGTCAGCTGTGGAGTATGTTGCTCCGCCGAGGAGGCAGTCAGCCTTGCCCATCTTGACGAGCATGGTTCCGAAGTAGTTGCCCTTGAGGAGGTTAGCTCTGCACTCATCTGCAGTCATCTTGCCCTTGCGGAGCTCTACCATCTTCTCAACCATTTCTTCCATGCCTTCATATGTCTCAGGATCGAGGATCTCTGCTCCGTCGATATTGAAGCCGCCCTTAGCTGCAGCAGCCTTTACCTCATCAACATTGCCTACGAGAACGACCTTCATCAGGCCCTCTGCGAGCAGCTTTGCAGTTGCTTCCTGGATACGGGCATCAGTACCCTCTGTGAAAACGATAGTCTTAGGCTGTGCCTTGACTTTTTCAATAAGTTTATCGAACATTTTCTGTCTCCTGTTTGTTCCTTTTACGTTATAAAATATGTGTTTCCATCGCATGAACTTCAGTGAGCCCATACACAGAAATTATATCCTACAGGTCTCTGCAATTCAATAGAATTACTCCCACTCTCCTAACCCTTTGCACAGGTTCACTATGAAGTCCTGTACATTGGTTATGATGCCCTTGGCGCTGAGGCTGCCTCTGTCAGCAAGCTTGTTGACCGTGAACTCGGAGATGTCCACGCAGTAGAAGTATACCTGTCTTACTGTGCCGTCATCGAGCACTCTGTATGAAGGTGTCATGTTGCCTACTGCGATCGAGTGGAGCATGGTAGCCATGCAGATAACGGTAGTTGCTCCCCTTACCTCGTTTCTCATCGCATCCTGAGCCTCATATACATTTCCGTATACCGGAGGAAGCGGACCGTCGTCTCTTATGGAGCCGCCGAGCACATACGGAATGCCCTTCTTCTCGCAGGCAGCCATGATGCCGTCATCAAGTCCCTCTTCCTCGAGGAACTTGCCGATGCTTCCGTAGTATCTGACCTTGTTGATGGTCTCAAGGTGGTTGTAGTGTCCGTTAGGAACGCTCTCCTGAGTGTAGATGTTCTGTCCAAGTCCGGTATTGAGATATGCGCCCTCAAGGTCATGTGTTGCAAGCGCATTTCCGGCTAGCAGTGCGTGTACGTATCCGCCCTCGATTATCTTCTGGAAAGCCTTTCTTGCATCGTGGTCGAATGCGAATGCAGGTCCCATTACCCATACGATCTTGCCGTGATCCTTCTCATACTTGAGGATCTCATACAGCTCATCATAATCTACGGAGAAAGCTGTCTCTCTTGATCTCGATGTCCTGAATGCGAAGATATCCTTGTCCTCAGGCTTTCCTTCGCTGAATCCGTATGGATAGACATATATTCCGTCTTCACAGTTTTCGGTTCTGCCGACACCTACAAGATTGCCTTTGCTGAGATTTCTGAACTCAACTACATGGATCTTTCCGTCCTTAAGGACCGGCACGCAGTCCATCCTGCTCTCCTCTGCAAGAAGCCACTTTCCGTCGACCTTGAAGTATTCAGGGAAAATGCTCATCGCATGGAAGTTCTCAGGTGCTACGCCGTCCATCGGTGCAGGTACGAACACTGCCTCAGGGCAGTTTACGAACTTCTCTTCAGTAAAGTCCGGATGTGTGTATTCTCTAAGCTTCATTGTCCCTTCCCTCCATTATCTTGTTCAGTTCATCTATATCGAACGTATATGCAGAGTTGCAGAAATAGCATTTTACCTCTATTTCCTCACCGTCATTGATGATCTCCTCGAGGTCACTTCTGCTGAGCGTCGCAAGAGCTCCCGCTACTCTCTCCTTGGAGCAGTCGCAGTGGAATCTGACAGCCTCCGTCTCATTTATGCTGAGATCCAGGTCTCCGAGATAGTACTCCAGGATGTCCTCAGGTGTCATTCCGTCCTCCATCATGGATGTGACAGACGGAGCACCGCTGACTTTGCTCTCTATAGCAGCGATGGTCTCCTCCGATGCGTCAGGCATTATCTGGATTATGAATCCGCCGGAGTGCTTTACAGAACTGTCTGTATCCACCATCACGCCGAGACCTACCGCAGAAGGAGTCTGCTCGGATACGGTGAAGTAGTACGCAAGATCGTCGCCGATCTCTCCGGTCTGTATCTCGACCTGTCCGTTGTACGGCTCTCTGAGTCCGAGGTCCATTATTACGGTCAGGACTCCCTTGCCGACCGCAGCTCCTACATCGAGCTTGCCTGCATATTTTCTCGGGATATCCACAGCCGGGTTGGCAGGAAAGCCCTTGACATTGCCATGGCTGTCTGCTGTGACCGTCAGCATTCCGATAGGACCGTCGCCTTTCATCTGCAGCGTCAGCTTGTCCTTCTCTCCCTTCATCATCGAGCCCATCATGGCTCCGGCCGAGAGAAGCCTTCCGAGAGCTGCAGTCACTACAGGCAGAGTCATGTGTTTCTCCCTGGCTGTTGCCGCCATCTCAGTTGATCTTACAGCAAAAGCTCTGACCGTCTCACCGGCAGCCGTCGCTCTTACCAGATAATCTCCATTCATAGGATCTGCTCCTTTTTCGTAAAATTCCGCTAAAAGAGCTGCACTATCAGTCATGCAGCCCTTTCTTCCAACAATTATTTTATACCACTGCGCGAAAATCTCAAGTAAATCTTGATCAGGTAGCCGTCAGGTCTCATCTCTCCAGGATGTTTTCGTATATCTGACGGTCACGGTCCGAGAATACATTGAAGATGACCTTCTCTATACCTTTATATGTGTCCCCACCTGCAGTCTGCCCTGCTCCTGAACCGATATACGATGACACCTCGCTGTACCTTCTGTCCTGCTCATCAAGATATTCCCTGACAGTTTCAACTGCTATGTGTGCAGCCTCTTCTGCCGGAAACATGAACACGCCGGTGGATATGCAGCAGAATGCGACACTGCGAAGTCCGTTCTTCTCTGCCAGTTCAAGGCATGACCTGTATGATGATCTGAGGAGGTCTCTGTGCTCATCTGTGAGCGGGCCCTGAACAATAGGGCCGACTGTATGCAGTACATAACGGGCCGGAAGGCAGTATCCCGGTGTGATCTTGGCCTGACCTGTCGGCTCATCGTGCCCCTGCAGGTTCATGATACGGGCGCACTCGTTTCTCAGCTCGATGCCGGCCGCGCTGTGTATGCAGTTGTCGATGCAGTTGTGCAGCGGCTGATAGCATCCAGTCATCCCTGAGTTGGCGGCATTGGTTATCGCGTCGACTCCCAGTCTGGTGATATCGCCCTGCCATATGCACAGTCTCGGGTCAAGGCTGCACGGCTCTATCATCTTCTCATTCACGATGCCCTTCATGAAGTTTTCCTTCTTAAGATAGGCATCCTGTATCTCGCGGAACTCAGCGCTGATCGGATGCGGCATCCTCACGTTCATAAGCATGCGGAGAAAATCCTTCTGCGTCTGTTCATCCGCAGGCACCGGGATCTTCCTGTATCCCGGGTTCTCCGCCTTGAGTTTTTCAATAAGCCATACGCGTTCTTCTTCGTGTGTCATAGCATCAAGCTCCTTACATTTCAATTGACTGTTCCGGTTTCTGAATGAAAAAGCAGCGCGGGCTGTATGCCTGCGCTGTATGAAGTACGGTTACTTTCTCTTCTTCTTCATTGTGAGGTGTGTCGGAAGTCCTCCTGCTGTGTACGGCTGGATGGATCCGATGATGAACGGTCTTGCATACTCAAGATATTCATCACTTACGTATGTACCGTCGTTGATGATCCACTTCTTAGGAACCTTACGCTCGATGTTGGCTACCTCGTGGATGTCAAAGCTGTTGTATGTCTCAACATACGGCTCTCTTGACTTGACTTCGATGGTGATCATCTTTCCTGTCTCGCCGTTGAAGGCAGCCTCTGCAGCGAGGTAACCTACGTTGTATGCTTCGTCAGCATCAACACGGGAAGCGAGGTGGGATGCGCATCTCTGAAGTGATGAGAACTCGATATATCTTGACTTGAGGCCTGTCTCAGCAGTAACTCTGTTTGCCAGATATGCTGCTGTACCTGCAAGCTGCTTGTGACCGAATGCGTCAACGTGATCGTTTACTGTTCCGAGTTCGCATACGAACTTTCCGTCAGCAGTCTTGAGACCTTCGGAAACAGCTACTACGATGGACTTCTTGGTCTCTGCGAGCTTCTTGATCCTTGCGATGAAGTCGTCGATGTCGAATGTGACCTCAGGCAGATAGATCATGTCCGGTCCGCTGCAGTCGATGTCCTTGGACAGAGCTGCTGTAGCTGTGAGCCATCCTGCGTGACGTCCCATGATCTCAACGATGCAGATAGTCGGCTTGGATACTCCGTAGCTCTCGTTGTCCCTGATGATCTCCTTCATCGAAGTAGCGATATACTTAGCGGATGAACCGTATCCCGGGCAGTGGTCTGTCATAGGCAGATCGTTGTCGATGGTCTTAGGAATGCCCATGAACTTCTGCTTCTTATTATGTGTAATAGCGTAGTCGGAAAGCATCTTGATGGTATCCATCGAGTCATTTCCGCCGTTGTACAGGAAGAACTCGATGTTCTTCTTGTCAAGGATGTCGAAAATCTTCTCATATACATCTTCGTGTCCCTCAACAGGCGGCAGCTTGTATCTGCATGTGCCGAGGAAAGCAGACGGTGTTCTCTTGAGCAGAGACAGGTCCTGTCCGCTTGTGATGTAATCCTCGATATCTACGATGTCTTCCTGCAGGAGACCTTCGATACCGTAGTGCATTCCGTATATCCTTCTGATCCCTGCCTTCCAGGATGCCTTGATGACACCTGCAAGACTGGAGTTGATAACTGCTGTCGGCCCCCCTGACTGTCCTACTATAAGATTTCCCTTCATTGCCATTTTATGTCCCTCCTTCTGATCGCTGACACCGCGCTTACGCGGTTACTGATCAAAGCAAAACTTTAATTAACCGAAATCGCGTCTATTATATGCGCGCAGGTTATCCCGAGTCAATTGCACCCGGGAACTTTTTTGAAGTTTTCGGTGGTTTCGCTCCTTTCGTCCAAATTGCAAAAGGCAGCCTCATAAGCTATAATAGAGCAGCTGAAACAAGAAACAACTCAGACAGCAAGGAGTTTTACACAATGACCAATCATGAATTAGCCGATCTGATATATCCTTCCCTTCCTCATACACCTGAGGATTACGAAGCGATGTATCCTGAAAGAGATCTGCCGGAAGGCGCCATGGTCACAAGACTCGGCCCGAGCCCGACAGGTTTCATACATCTCGGAAACCTCTACGGAGCATTCGTCGATGAGAGGCTCGCCCACCAGAGCGGCGGCACTTTCTTCCTCAGGATCGAGGACACCGACGACAAGAGATTCGTGGAGAACGCAGTCGAGACCATAATCACATCACTCGCATTCTTCGACATCAGGTTCGACGAGGGCGTCACCCAGAGCGGAGACATCGGGTCCTACGGCGACTACACACAGAGCCACCGCGGCGAGATATACCGCACATTCGCGAAGAAGATGCTGGAGCAGGGCGATGCCTACCCGTGCTTCCTCTCAGAGGATGAGATCACTGAGATCAGGGAAAAGCAGGAAGCGGCAAAACTGTCACCGGGCATCTATGCAGGATGGTCGAAGTACAGAGACTGGGACAGGGACGAGGCTGTCGCTGCCGAAGTAGAGCAGCGCATCAAGGCCGGCGACCCGTTCGTCATCAGGCTCAAGTCCAGAGGCGTTCCTAATGCGAGCGCAGAGGAGACCGCAAGACACACCGTCGTTGACGCGATCAGAGGCGAGCTGTCAGTACCTGACAACTTCCTCGACATCGTCATCATCAAGCAGTCGGGCATCCCGACATATCATTTTGCACACGTCGTCGACGACCACCTCATGAGGACCACTCACGTAGTAAGAGGCGAGGAATGGCTTCCTTCCCTTCCGATCCACGTCGAGCTCTTCGAGGACCTCGGCTGGGAACTGCCGGTATACTGCCACACAGCACAGCTGATGAAGATCGGTGAAGACGGCAACAAGCGCAAGCTGTCCAAGAGAAAGGACCCTGAGCTCTCACTCGACTATTACAGGAGCCAGGGCTATCACCCTGCAGCTGTCAGGGAATATCTCCTGACCATCCTCAACTCCAACTACGAGGAGTGGAGAGCAGAGAATCCTGACGCATCATCCGATGATTTTGCATTCACAACAGAAAAGATGTCCAGCAGCGGAGCTCTCTTCGATCTCGACAAGCTGAACGACGTCAGCAAGAGCACTCTTCTGAGAATAGATGCACACGAGCTCGCAGAGTGGCTCAAGTCATGGTCCGATGAGTTCGCACCCGAGTACGGCTATGTATTCAGCGACATGGATCACCTTGCAGCTATCCTCGATCTCGGAAGACATGATGCGCGCCCGAGAGCCGATCTCATATATGCAAAGCAGATCATGGAATACATCGGATATTTCTTCGATGAGTCATTCAGGATCGAGGATGAATATCCTGCAGAGGCAGCCGCTGATGCAGAGGCTATCCTCAGGGCATATCTTGACTCGTACGATCACAGCGACGACAACGGGACCTGGTTCGATAAGATCAGACAGATCGCTGTAGACCTCGGATACGCAGCCAAGCCTAAGGATTTCAAGAAGCATCCTGAAGAATACAAGGGACATGTCGGACATGTCAGCACCGTGATCCGTATCGCACTGATGGGAAGAGCGACTTCACCTGACGTATGGGCGATCCAGCAGATCATGGGAGAGGACAAGGTCCGCGAGAGGATCGGTGCCGGAATAGGCTAACCGGTACAGTAAATCTTTCAATAATACAAGGCACTGGAGGAACAATTCAAAATGGAACCGATTCTGGTAATCATGGCTGCAGGAATGGGCAGCAGATATGGCGGCAACAAGCAGCTCGACAAGATCACCGAACAGGGTGACATCATCATGGACTTCAGCCTCTACGATGCATGGGAGGCAGGATTCAGAAGAGTATGCTTTATCATCAAGCATGATTTTGAAGAAGTCTTCAAAGAGCACATAGAGAACGGCGCAGGCAGGAAGTACGAAACATACTACGCTTTTCAGGAGGGAACCGACCTTCCTGAGGGCTTCACCCTTCCTGAAGGCAGGACCAAGCCATGGGGCACAGGTCAGGCTGTTCTTGCAGCAAGAGATATCATCGACGCACCTTTTGCCGTCATCAACGCTGATGACTATTACGGCAAGGAAGGCTTCGTCAAGATCTACGACTTCCTGACAACCAGGGCAGATGCATCGCACAACTGCATGGTCGGATTCGAGATCGAGAACACCCTGTCCGAGAACGGAACAGTTTCCCGCGGAATATGCAGGGCATCGGACGGAAAGCTCACTGATATAGTTGAGCACCTCAAGGTCGCCAAGGAGCCTGAGCTGAATGAAGACGGAACACCTAACCCGCTCGCAGGCAAGGTGACCGATACTCACGAGGACGGCACCAAGGAGGTTATCCCGAACGATTCGCCGGTATCGATGAACCTGTGGGGATTCTCCGCAGAGTACATGGATCTCCTGAAAGAGGGATTCGCTGAAGCTCTTGTCACAATAATGAAGGAAAACCCTATGAAGGGCGAGTACTACATCCAGACTCCGATCAACAGGCAGATCGCAGAGGGGACCGCGACTTATGAAGTGCTGACCTCTTCCGACAAGTGGTTCGGAGTTACATACAAGGAAGACAAGCCTGAGGTAGTTGCAAAATTCGCATCGCTCAAGGCGGAAGGCTTCTATCCGGTCAACCTGTGGGGCTAACCGGAGCCCGCGCCGGCATCAGTCCGGCAGACATATGAGTACAGAGGAAAAGACGCCGCGCATCATCACGATGCCGGCGTCTTTGATTTTGCCTTATTCAGTCCGCTGCTGATATCAGTGGACCGTTTCCGATTCGTTTTTGGTTACTTTCACCTTCATGACGAGCCCCTCGGATTCGTATGCGAGATGCACTCCTTCAGGCAGGTCATAAGTCAGTTCCACTTCCTGGCTCTCATACATATTGTTTATGTCGATCAGCTCGGTGGATATCGAATCGATCTTGCTGACTACATCTTCCGAGCCCTTGATCACGATTGTATCAGGAGCAGAATAGGTTCTTGTGTAGCCGTCGCTTTCCTCTTCATCCGTATCCTCTGAGGATTTCTTCTCTTCCGTTACGACATTGAGCTGAACGGTCTTTTTTACACCTGTGTAAGCCTTGAAGTTGATCTCGTCCGGATATATGACAAGATGATCTATCTTATCTCCGTCTTCATCGAGAGCAGTCAGGCCTGTTGTAAAGTTCCAGACCCTGTTGCTCGTGTCGCTGTGTGAGATCAGTGCCACGACCTTATCAACGCGCTCGACCTCTGACGCTGCGCCCATGACAGTGGCCCTGGTGGAGGTCATGTTGGAGGTCACAGGCTCAAGCCCTTCAGGGTCATCCCTGTATTCCACAAAGATCTGCTTCTCTACGGTATCCGACTCTTCAACATCAACAGATATGGCACGTCTCTCTGCCTCAGCGACCTGTGTTCCTGACGGCCCGCTGATCTGAAGGCTGATCCCGTTTTCGCCCTCGGCTGCGTCGCTGACATCAGCGATGACTGTGATATCATCCGCAGTGATCTGGCTGGTTTCTATCCTCTTCTGATTGAGCGTGACATCTATCGTTTCCGTGCTTATCTGTGAGATACCGAGCCCTCTGTTGGCAAGATCATGCTCCCCGACGAAGGAGATCGGAATGTCCTTGTATCTGACTTCGGTCATAGGGTCGTTATTGTATACCACGTATATCCAGCCGCCGATCGCAACTACGATAGCGATGATGATATTAAGAAACTTACGTCCTCTTTCACTCATCCTTCTTACCTCCCTTCAGCAGTCTGGAAATGAAGGATTCATTAGCATCTCCTGACGGCAGGTATATATCGAGAAGCATCTTCTCGAGTGTCTTGAGGTCAAGGAATCTCCTGAGAGTTCCGTTGCGGGCAACCGAGATAGCGCCGGTTTCCTCAGACACGATGATTATGAAAGCATCCGAGACCTCACTGAGTCCGACTCCGGCTCTGTGTCTCGTTCCGAGGTTCTTGCCGATGCTGGTCCTGTTAGTCAGAGGCAGGACGCAGCTTGCAGCATGTATCCTTACTCCTCTTATGATAACAGCCCCGTCATGCAGCGGTGATCCCTCGTAGAAGAGGTTGCCGAGCAGTCTTACGGATATCTCCGCATCGACTATAACGCCGGTCTCGATGATATCGTTCAGCGTGGTCTCACGCTCGATAGCGATAAGAGCTCCGGTCCTTGTGGATGAGAAGTCATCGACAGCATCCACTATTTTGTGCACCGTAGCATACAGTTCTTCCTTGCCGATGTCCCTGAACTGGCTGGTAAGCGCTCCCCTGCGGCCGATCTGCTCAAGAGCACGCCGTATCTCAGGCTGGAACAGTATCATTACTCCGATAAGACCTACGGTGATAAGTCTTGTCAGGAGCCAGTTGAGAAGACTCAGGTCAAAGAGTTCCGAAGCGAGGAAAACGCCGACAATCAAAAGTACTCCCCTGAACAGCTGCTGTGCTCTGGTCTCCTTGATCATTCCGAGCACTCTGTACAGGATGTATGCAACGATAAGGATATCAATGATATCCGTTATCTTGATACTAAGAAGTAACCCCGTAAGATTGTCTATCATTCTCCTTCAGATTCTCCGCTTTCTCCGGCTTCTTCGCCGCTTACTACATAAACGTTGTCATCATCGTCCTTATCAAGCATCTGTCCTGCTAGGACTGCATTGATAAGTGTCTTGGCATTTTCTATGCTGTCAGGATCCTGCGTCATTACGTACGCATACGCATTGCCTGTGGAATATGTAGGCATGGATCCGTTTCCGCCTATTATTGTATTCTTGTAGATCTTCCACTGAGGATTTCTGGCAAGCTGCAGTTTCATGAGTGATCTCAGTTCAGCCGAACTGAAACTCATCTTGAAGTAGTCTCTCAGATTGGAAAGAATCTTGTTGTAGCTCAGCAACATTGTCTTGCTGCTTGTGGCTTTTTTGATGACAGCCTCAAAGACAGCCTGCTGATTTTTGATTCTCTGGTTATCTCCGTCGATGAAGGCCTTACGCTCTCTTGCAAAAGCAAGTGCCTGATTACCATTCATATGGTTCCAGCCCTTCTTAACAGTCCAATAACTCCTTTTTACCGGCTGGAATTCATATTCTGAGTAAACATCTATCCCGCCAATTGACTCAATGAATACTTTGACAGTTGTAAAGTTTACCTTTACATAGTAGTTGATATTTGTATCAAGCAGGTTTTCCTCCGCTCCGATCGTCGTATCGATGCTGTAGAACCCTGTGTGCGTCAGCTTATCCATCGCCATGTCCTTGTCAGGCATGTAGATCTCATAGTCCCTCGGAATGGAGGTCATGAGTATCTGCTGAGTCTGAGGATTGACAGTTACTATCATGTTTACATCCGAACGTCCCTGCTCATCGATTGTCCCGTAAACATCCATTCCTGAAATACAGACGTTGAAAGGTTCTTTCGTGATAGCTGCAACCTTCTTCTCATTCTCAACAGATGTAAAGTCGAGGAATGAGAGCGTTCCCATCGCATAGGCAGTTCCAACGCCGAATCCGCAGATAAGGACTATCGCCGTCACAGAGGCCAGCCCCCTCACCCATTTCTTTACATTCGGTTTGCGAAGCTGCACGACTATTATCAGACTCAGAAGTCCGAGAATCACATAGAAGGCGATGAGCATTCCGAATGGCAGGACGTTCATTATCGTCATTATTCCTGCAAATGCTGCAAACGCAAGGACGTAAATCCTTGAAAGCCATCTCGGGAAAGGGCCAGCCTTTCCGGTGCTCATTTTCTTCTTCACGCCCTTCATGTAGTTGCCGCGGTATCTGTCATAAGCTTCTTCCTGAGCCTGTCTGAGCGCTTCATTGTCATCACTGGTCAGAGGCTCTGCCCCGGTCTCTCCGAGTTCGGCAAAGAGTTCCGCAAGCTGGTCTCTCTCCTCAGCCGGCTCTGCAGCAGGTTCAGCATAGCTGCTCTTATTGCTGCCTGAAGATGTAAGATCTTCTATGTCCGTAAGGCTTGCAGCCGCAGCGGACGGGATCTCCTCCGGAGGAACATCCTCATCAGATGCAACGAACTTTTTCGCAGCTCCCAGAGCTTCGTTGGCAAGTTCTGAAGCGCGTACATGTCTGCGTTTTCCGAACAGTTTTCCCTTCAGACCGGATTCAGCAGGAGCAGGCTCTGCTTCCACAGGAGGTTCTGCCTTTGCAGGGATCTCCTCCTTCGCTGCAGCTGCCTGTACGGCAGGTTCCGGTGTTTTCTTCTCATGCAAAACCGGCGCGGCCGGCTCTGCTGTGCGCTCAGCAGTCCTGCCCGCATGTTTTGCCGACAGCGGTTCGAGTATTTCCGGCTGGAAGGCATCCGAAGAACGCAGGTCATGCGTTCCGGCTTCCGCTGATGCATGTTTTCCCGCGTCTCCGTCCTTTCCATGTCTCAGTGCTTCATACGCCTTGTAGTCGTCGAAGTCCTTTCCGAGACCGAAACTCTTATTCTCTTGTTTAGACTTAGTTACTTCTTCTGCGGGAAGACCCCTTGAATGCTTTCCCTCAGCGTGATCCGGTACAGGCTTCCTGTAGTCGAAATCAAGAAACTCGTCTAGGAAATCATCGGTCTCCCACTCTTTGTGGCCCATAGGCTTAGTTCCCTTTCAGTCAGGTTTTTTATATATTCAGTCTGCCTGCGTCTATCTTCTGTCTGTCTCGATAAGGCCGTACTCACCGCCCTTACGCTTGTAGACTACGCTGACAGCATCTGTGTCCATATCCAGGAACACGAAGAAATCGTGTCCGAGCATCTCCATCTGGAGGATTGCTTCTTCAGCTACCATAGGATCAAGTTCAACTTCCTTTCTTCTTACGATAGCCATTTCTTCTTCATAGTCTTCATTCTCAGGTTCCGGAACGAATTCCAGCTTGAGAGCCTTGTTGTCTTTATATCTTGCCTCAAGCTTACCCTTGAGCTTGGACATCTGATTAGCGAGTTTATCCGTTGCCATGTCAACTGCATCATAGATGCTGTCGTTGACCATCTCAGCTCTGAATACAGCCTGCTTTGCATTGATCGTAGCCTCAAACTTCGGAGTCTCTCTGAGCTTGGATACTACTATGTTAGCGGTGACATCCTCATTGAAGTACTTGTCAAGTTTGCCAAGCTTCTTTTCGATATAGGTGCCGAGCTTGTCACTCATAGGATAATTCTTAGCTGAAATCTGAATCTTCATAATCGGATCCTCCTTATACTATATATTTAATGACACAAAGTTTATAGAACTCCCTTGTATCATCTTAGACAAAGTATACCATACATTTTGTGCTATTTGTGTAGCACGAGTGCAAAATCTGCGAAATAAAACAAAGCAAAAACTAAAGCATGCCCGTGCGAGAATCCGCAGAACGTGCCATGAAGATATGCGGCACGTTCGAGGACTCGAGCAAAGGGCATGCTTTGTTTTCGTTTTGCTTTTAAAGAATACTAGAAGCTCTGAGCTGTTCTGTTGATGATCTCATCCTGCAGCTCTTTGTCCAGATTCCTGAAGTAATCAGAGTATCCTGCAACACGGACGATCAGATCCTTGTAATCATCAGGGTTCTGCTGTGCCTTGAGCAGAGTCTCCTTATCGAATACGTTGAACTGTATGTGGTGACCGTCCATAGCGAAGTATGATCTGATAAGGCTTGCCAGGTTGTCAAGGCCGGTCTCGCCTGCGATAGCGCTCGGTGTGAACTTCTGGTTCAGAAGTGTTCCGCCTGTTGAGCAGTGGTCCATCTTAGCGCAGGACTTGATAACAGCTGTAGGGCCGTTTGTATCAGCGAACTTCTCAGGTGAGATACCCTCGGATACAGGCTTGTTTGCAAGTCTGCCGTTTGCTGTAGCTCCGATAACTTCACCGAAGTAGATGTGGCATGTTGTCGGCAGCATGTCAACGTGATACTGTCCGCCGCTCATTGTAGGACGTCCTGTTACCTCGTCTCTGTACTGCTTGAATACATCCTGCATGATGTCATCAGCATAGTCGTCATCGTTTCCGTACTTAGGAGTCTTGTTCGTGACCATGTTGAAGATCTCTTCGTGGCCGACGAAGTTGTCATCCATAGCCTGGATCAGCTCTTCCATTGTGAAGTTGTGGTTATCAAATACGTTGTACTTGATAGCTGACAGGCAGTCTGTGATAGTTCCGATACCAACACCCTGGATGTATCTTGTGTTGTATCTTGCACCGCCGTTGTTGTAATCCTTGCCCTTTTTGATGCAGTCGTTGGTTACGATCGACAGGCATGGTGCAGGCATGTAGTTAGCGTAAAGCTTCTCGATAACGTTGTTTCCGCGTACCTTGACATCTACCATGTGGTGGAGCTGCTTTTTGAAAGCATCCCAGAGATCATCATAGCTCTTGAAGTCCTTGGCATATCCTGTCTCGAGTCCGAGCTGCATTCCGGACTGGTTGTCGAATCCGTTGTAAAGTGTGAGCTGGAAGATCTTAGGGATGTTGAGGTATCCTGTCAGGATGTAAGCCTCGTTGCCCCATGAACCTGTCTCTACGCAGCCGGATGATCCGCCCTGTCTTGCGTCATCAAGAGTTTTGCCTGCATTGAGGAGCTCCTGAACGATCTCGTCTGTGTTGTAGAATGCCGGCTGGCCCCAGCCCTTTCTTGAGATCTCGCATGCTCTCTTGAGGAATCTCTGCGGAGTCTTCTTGCTGATCTGAACATTGGAGTTAGGCTGAACGAGCTTCATCTCGTCCATGCAGTCGAGGATCAGATAGCTGACAGCGTTGACGCCGTTTGTTCCGTCTTCCTTGATTCCGCCTGTGTTGATGTTTGCAAAGTCTGTATATGTGCCGCTCTCCTTGAGAGTAACGCCTACCTTTACAGGTGCAGGCTGGTTGTTGAACTTGACCCAGAGGCACTCGAGGAGTTCGAGAGCTCTCTCGTCATCGAGGATGCCGTCCTCAACGTCCTTCTCATAGTAAGGGATGAGGTGCTGGTCGAGTCTTCCCGGGCTGAATGCGTCCCAAGGGTTCAGCTCTGTAGTAACTGCGAGGTGTGTGAACCAGTACAGCTGGATAGCCTGCCAGTAAGTCTGAGGCTTGTGAGCCGGAATTACCTCGAGGTTAGCTGCCATCTGCTCGAGCTCTGCCTTACGTACAGGGTCTGTGCACTTTGCTGCCTCTTCCTTGATGAGGTCATGATATCTCTGGCCGAGGATAATAACTGCATCGCAGTCGATAGCCATAGCTTCAAGTTCGTCCTTCTTAGCGAGAGCTTCAGGATCGTTCATGAAGTCCAGATTGTTGATAGCTTCCTGGATCTCTTCCTTGTATTCAGCGTATCCCTTTGTGAATACGTTCTTGCCGCCACATGTGTGTCCCGGACCTCTCTGCTCCATGAACTCTGTGAACATTCCTGCTGCATAGCAGTCTCTCCACTCCTGAGTCATGCTTGAAAGCAGCTTGTCTCTCATCGACTTGCCCTTCCAGTAAGGGATGATGATGTCTTCCTGGTCTTTGAGATCCTGCTCAGTGACGGAATAGTTAACGACCTTTCTGTCGTTCATGATGTGCATATCCTCAAGGGTATGGCATGTGAGCTCAGGGAATGTCGGTGAGGACTGTGGGTCCTTACCCTTTTCGCCTACGATCAGTTCGCCTTCTCCGAGGTAGAGTGTCTTCCTGCTGAAGTACTCTTTGAGTACAAGTGCTCTGAGTACAGGGAGGGATACCTTGTCTTCCCATTCCTTGTAGACTTCAGTCTCGATTAGCGCTCTTTCGAGATCGATGTGCGGCTGAGTCTCCATACTTACTTTTCTGAGAGCCTTGATCCTTGCATTCATTCCGCGTTCTTCCATTTTGATCCTCCGCTTTTTCTCCTAGCCGCCGATCTTTACGTTGGCAAAGCTGGCATCATTCCACTGTTTTACGAACGACTGCATCTCTTCGTCAGTCGGTGTTGTCATTTCTTCGGCGAGGTATTCCCTTCCGAGTTTTCCGTACTTATGCGATCCTGTGCTGTGGTAAGGCAGCAGGTTGACCTGAGGCGGTCTCACATCGTTCTCCTTGAGGAAGTCGATGATCGCCTGCATGGACTCATGGTCTCCGTTGACCTCTTTTACGGTCGGTATACGGATGTAGATCCTCGCGCCGCCTTTTGCAAGGCCCTTGAGGTTGTCCAGGATCACCTTGTTGCTCATTCCGATGTACTTCTTATGCTTCTCTTCGTCCATCACCTTGACGTCGTAGAGCCAGGTATGTACATACGGCATGAGAGCTTCGTAGTTCGACCATGGAGCCTGTCCGCATGTATCTATGGTCACGTCCACGCCTTCGCGGTGCAGAGCCTTGACAACGCCCTGGATGTATTCGGTGTCCATTGCCATGACTTCGCCGCCTGAGAGTGTAACTCCGCCGCCGGACTCCTCATAGAACATCTGGTCCTGCATGCATATCTTCACCAGCTCCCTGACTGAATACATTTTGCCCACTACTGTACGGTAGTTGCCGAGGCATGCATTCTCGCATGTGCCGCACACGGTGCACTTTTCTCTGTCAGTGACAGCCTTTCCTTCCGGTGAGATCGTGATCGCTCCCTGCGGACATACCGAGGCGCATCTGCCGCATCCCGTGCACTTCTGGGTGTCCACCTGCAGTTCAGGCTCGAACCTCTGAGTCTCCGGGTTATGGCACCACCAGCATCTGAGGTGGCATCCCTTGAAAAAAACCGTTGTGCGGATACCGTCTCCGTCATGGATCGAGTATTTCTGTATGTTGGTTACAGCATGCATTACTGTCTATTCCCTCTTTGAACTAAATTTTAGACCGCAGTCTAGTTTTTGTAAGAAGATTATATCCAATGTGATAATTCTTTGTCAATAAATATAGATATGTTTGTCCATGTTTTTCACTGCACGAAAAAAGGCAGCCGCGATCGCAGCTGCCTGTGATTTTCAGTGAATACGCGGATCACTCGACCTGGTCTTTGACCCCACACTTGCCTTTACCCGGTTTCCGGAGGACTTACTTCTAAGATACGCCATGATCACAGCCTACATTTTCTCATCAGCTGCTTACGTGGATCCCTTTGCCCGTATCTGGCCTGGACTTTCAACCACGAACATGACCCGCAGAATTCCCAAGTATTTTAGCACATTCAGAGCGCTCTCATCAATCTCTGAAACAGCTTCCTGAATTCAAGCGCGGCAGCATTTATGTGGTCGAGAATGCTGATGCCTGTTTTTCCGTAATCCGTCTTCGAGATCTCATATGCAGAAGTGAACTCTTCTCTCAGGTATTCTTCCGACCTGATGTGGTCTTCGCTGAACGGGTCCTCCGCCTTGAGAAAGTACCTGTCTTCTCCAAGCTCGTCATCCCTGGTCACATCGGTATTGTAGTAAGCATCTCCGATGCGGACGATATTCCATGTATGGTCCTCACTCTCGCCGCTGCTGTTTATCCCGGTCCCGAAAATGATGCGGTTGTCCACGCCGGCAGCAAGAAGAAGCCTGTAGAATGCTGCAGAATAACCCTGACACACAGCCTTGCCGTCGATGAGAGCCGCATATGCCGTCCGTTTCAGAGTGTAGTCCTCGTCAGCCAGATTATCGTAGTCGTATTCAACGTTATCGATAAGATAGTTGTAGACCGCCCTGGTCTTTTCAGCATCATCCATGCCGTCCAGGTCAAGCGATCCGATTATCTCTCCGGCCTTCTCATCCACAGCCGCCTCCTGCTCCGCATCATCATAATACGAGAGCGTGTATGTCAGCAGCACTGCTCTCTCTCCGTTCTCAGTGACAGGCTTTGCGGATGCGTTGCAGCTTTCATACTGGAATCTGAGGTAGTCCCCTTCTTCAGGATCCCCCGTATGCCCGAGCGCACGCTCGAATATTTCGCCTATTATCCCCTCAGAGTCTTCAGCGGCTGTATCCGTTATGAGGCATATGCCCGCAGAGCCCTCCCTGTTCTTCATGGCCTCCCGCAGAACTGCAGCAGCCTCATCCTGAGTCCTGCAGACCTCAGCGGTTTTGTCAGCAGCAAAACACCCCGCACCTGCGCTGATCACCAGCAGTGCGGCGAGGATCACCGGTATTATTCTGCGGATCACTCTGCTCGTCATATCAGGATTTTACCATGTCCGCGCCTGAAGCAAAAGCAAGAAAGTCCACACGCGCAGCTCCCGCATCTCTGAGGACGACCGCAAGTTCATCGATGGTGGCTCCTGTTGTGTATATATCGTCTATGAGCAGAATGTTCTTACCGGCTATTTCCGGCATACGCCGCGGCCTTATCCCGAATGCGCCGCGTATGTTTTCACGCCTCTGCTCAGGCCCGAGCGACCTCATGATATGTGTCTCTCTCGTTCTGATCAGAACATCATCATCTGCAGTGAAACCGGCCCTGCGGGAGAACTCCTCGGCAATCAGCGCCGCCTGGTTGTAACCCCGCAGGCTTTTCTTCGTCTTATGGACAGGGACCGGCAGGATCATATCGTACATTCCGTGCAGCTCATCTTCTCCGAATTCCGCCAGCATGCGGTCAGCAAGTATCTCCCCTATGACCACTGAAATGTCCGGGCGCCCGTCATATTTCATAGCGAACACCATAGCCCTTTCATGCGTCCCGTACTCAGTACAGGTGAAGCCGCGGTCAAAGGAGTGCGGATGCTCCCTGCAGTTGAAGCAGACCGAGCCCGGGTTCGCAGTTCCTAGCTGCCTCCCGCACTTCACGCACGTCCTGCCATCGATCCATTTTAAATTATCCAAGCAGTCATTGCACAGCCTGTATGTCCTGGTCTCATCAATGATCTTGCCGCAGCATACACAGTACAGCGCCGGCGGATAGATGAGATCGAGCACCGCACCGGCTGCCGCTGTTGCTATTCTCTTCAGCATTCCTGCCTCCTTACGAAAAAAGCACCGGGCCAACGCCCAGTGCCTGTCATGTTCGCGGGGACCATGGCTGATGGTCCCGGCCCGCCTCATGTTATTTCATTATGTCAGAAGTCGAAGATGGATACTCCTGTTTCCTGCTCCAGCCGGTATTTAAGACCGGTATATCTTCCGTCTGCGCGGTTGTTGTCGATCATGTACTTGATGCAGCGAGGGTCTCCGATGAGCAAAACGAGTTTCTTGCCTCTCGTTACTGCTGTGTACAGGAGATTTCTCGCCATCAGCATCGGAGGGAATCTCCACGCAGGTATGATCACAGCCGGGAATTCCGAGCCCTGGCTCTTGTGGACCGTTACTGCGTAGGCGAGATCCACTTCTTCGAACATATCGCCCGCGTATGTTATGAGCCTGTCATCCGACTTTACGACCATGGACTTGTCGAAGATGTCGACACTCTCGACGGTCCCCATGTCGCCGTTGAATATGCCCTCGCCTTCAGTCCAGCTGTCTGCGCTCCTCCACTCTGCATTGTAGTTGTTTCTGAGCTGCATCACCTTGTCGCCCGGCCTGAAGGTCTTGCCGCCGATCCTGAGTTCAGGCGTCTCATCGTCTCCCGGATTGATGACTTCCTGCAGCACTGTGTTCAGGCTCGGAGCTCCGAGCACGCCCCTCTTGGTAGGCGTCAGTATCTGTATGTCGTCAGCTGAATCTATGAAATCGAATCCCCGCTCCAGTCTTCCGCCTGCCATCTCCTTGATGGTATCGAGGATCTCTGTCTCGCTGTTTCTCTGTATTATGAAAAAGTCGCTGTCCTTTCCGCCGTGCTCAGGGAATTCTCCATTGTTTATGAGGTGCGAGTTGGTTACGATGCGGCTGTCCTCAGCCTGCCTGAATATCTCTCTGAGCCTTGTGGTGTGTATCCTCTCGCTGGCGATCATGTCGCGCAGGACGTTGCCCGCTCCGACCGACGGCAGCTGGTCGGCGTCACCCGTGAATATGAGCCGGGTGCCGGTCTTCACTGCCTCGAGAAGCCCGTCCATCAGCATGATATCTATCATCGAAGCCTCATCAACGATGATGACATCCTGCTCGAGCGGATTCTCATCATTCCTGCCGAAGTTGAGCATGTCCTCATCTTCAGAATACACGTACTCCAGAAGTCGGTGGATGGTCATAGCCGGGCTTCCGGTCGCTTCCTCCATGCGCTTTGCGGCGCGGCCCGTCGGAGCGGCAAGCGCCACGCTGAGCCCGAGCCTCGCGAATATCCTTACAAGAATAGTGAGTATCGTTGTTTTGCCCGTACCCGGTCCGCCCGTGATTATTGAAACATTGTTGGCAAGCGCCGCATATACGGCATCCATCTGGTCACCGGACAGAGATATCCTTATCCCGTCAGCCTCCATGCCCGACTCCGCATCACTTATGAGATTGTCAGGCGATGCCGCAAGAGGCGCCGCCTCCGCGCTGCGGATCCTCGAGAGATTGTATGCCACCCTCTGCTCTGCCTGATAGTAACCGTACAGGTACACCACCGGCACGTCATCTATGCTGTCCTCCTCGAGCTCACCGTTGAACACCATCTCGCTGACAGAGTCCCTGACATTCTCTCTCGAAGTGTCAAGTAGCTCCGCCACCTTCTCCACGAGGAGCTCCTCTGGCATCAGGGTGCTGCCGCTGACAGCCCACGTCCTGAGAGCATGCCTTATGCCGCTCTCGATCCTGTACGGACTGTCCGGTTCGAATCCGAGCTTCGCGGCTATCCTGTCAGCTCTCTGGAATGTGATGCCGCGGATGTCCTCCACCAGTATGTACGGATTGTCGCTTACTACCTCCATTGAGTCAGGACCGTAGCATTTGTATATCCTGATGGCATCTGTCATCTCGATGCCCAGCTCCCTCAGCTCGATGGATATATTGGCAAACTCACGTGACTCAGCGTAGGAATCAGAGATCCTGGCAAGAGACTTAGGCCCTATACCGTTTATGCTCAGGAGCTTCTCCGGAGTCTTTTCGATGATGTCCAGCGTTTCAGCTCCGAATGCATCGACGATTGTCCTGGCCATCTTAGGTCCGATGCCGCGGATGTTGCCCGCAGCAAGGAACTCAAATATCGCATCCTCGCCCTCAGGCACGAGCTCTTCGTATCCGGTGAAGCTGAACTGTTCCCCGTACTTCGGGTGGATGGTGAACTTCCCTTCAAGGCGGTATCTGGCTCCTTCTTTAGGCTCAGCAATAGAACCGGCTATTCTGACCGCGCCCTCATCCGTATCGAGGACCGCGACAGTATAGCCGTTTCCCGCATTGTTGAATATTATCCTGGTAAGTGTACCTTCCTTCTGCATTATCTATCTTCAGAATGTTCTCTTATATATCTTCCTGTTGTCGAGCGTGAATACCTTGTCGCTGAATCCGCCCGGCTCGACGTTCTTCACGGCATCTTCCATGTCAAACATCTTGGCGTCTGTCATGTCGAGGTAGTGGAGCATCTCAGCCTCAGGGAAAAGCGGCTTCTTAGGGCTGCCGTATTCCGGCTCGTAGTGATGAGATATAGCCATGTGCTGCATCATGACCGTCTTCTCTTCTCCTATGCCGAGCTCTCTGCAGCGCGCTCCGATCGAAGCGGCACCCATCACAAGATGTCCGAGCATTTTGCCCTCGAAGGTGTACTCAGGGACTACGCCGTTCTCATCTGAATTCAGCTCGTTCAGTTTCTCGATATCGTGAAGGGCAACGCCTGCAAGCAGCAGATCCCTGTTCAGGTTGGTATACACCTCGCACGCGCGCTCACCCATCATCATCATTCTCTTGACGTGATACAGGAGGCCCGCATACTCAGCATGGTGATTGCTCATAGCCGCCGGCCAGAACATAAGCCTGTCCTTCTCGTCCTCATAGAAACTGAGGCACAGCTTCTTAAGATCCTCATCCTCGAATCCGTTTATCCTGCTCAGGATGTACTCGTACATAGCCTCAGGCGACTCCGGCGCAGCCTTGAAGAAGTCCGACCTGTCGATGGTATTATCCTTGGCGCGGCCCCTGATCGCATCGAGCACGAGCTGGTTCTTGCCCTGATACTCCTTGCATCTTGCAACTACTGAGATAATCATTCCCGCTTTGATCCTGCTGAAGCTCTCCACCTCATCATGTGACAGAGACCACTTCACCGCCTGGATGTCTCCCGTCGCGTCAGCAAGCGTCATGTACAGATGCCTCTTGCCGTTGTTTCCGTCGCGGATGTCGGCGTTTTTTACAAGATACCTGTCTTCGAGCCTTCCGGCTTCGTCAGGCTTAAGGTCTTTTATATAGTAAGGTTTCATATTCTGCTCCTTATCCTCATTTATATAATAAGGACCGGCATGCCTCCCGCCATACACGATCCGTCATGTCTTCCATACTCACAGGATTATATCATATCTGCTGAAGCTGTGTTATAATCCTCTTGTGAATTATTGATACCGCTTAAGCGACAGGAACGGAGGGCAAAATGGAATTTGATGCTGTCAAAGCGACAAACGCTACAGTCGAATGGATACGCCAGTGGTTCGAGAAGAACGGACCGGGCTGCAACGCTATTATAGGAATCAGCGGAGGAAAGGACAGCTCCATCGCTGCCGCCCTCTGTGCAGAAGCTCTCGGCAAGGACAGAGTAATCGGAGTCCTGATGCCTAACGACAAGCAGTCGGACATCGACATGGCACAGCTGCTTGTAAAACACCTCGGCATCCAGAGCTATACAGTAAACATCGGCACAACATTCAACGCTCTGTGCAAGGAACTCACCGAAGCCGGCATCGAGCTCAGCAAGGACTCGATCATCAACCTCCCGCCAAGGCTCAGGATGTCCACTCTCTACGCCGTAGGACAGAGCCGCAACGGCAGAGTCGTCAACACCTGCAACCTCTCTGAGGACTGGGTGGGCTACTCGACAAGATACGGTGATTCCGCAGGCGACTTCAGCCCGATGTCATTCTTCACCACAGCAGAGATCAGAGCAATCGGCCGTGTTCTCGGCCTGCCATCAGTGCTGATCGAGAAGGTCCCTACCGACGGCCTTTCAGGCATGTCTGATGAGGACAAGCTCGGCTTCACATACGAAGTCCTCGACAGATATATCCGCACAGGTGAGATCGATGACCCTGAGACCAAGAAGCGCATCGACTACCTGCACGAGAAGAATCTCTTCAAGCTGAGATTCATGGACTGCTTCAAGTACGAAGGATAGTACTGATTGTATCCCCGCCGGGATATGAATGCAGTACAGATTATGAGATAGCAAAAGCGCCGTAAATCATACGATTTACGGCGTTTGTCATTCTTTCTCAGAGGCGCTCCGGTGTGTGCGAATCAGTATCTTCCTTACTTGTCTTTACCGTTTCCGCCTGCTATTCTCCCGAGAACGGTCCTGTATCCGCCCTCGCCATAGGTCAGGCACTTGTTGACGCGGCTGATGGTCGCAGAGCTCGCACCGGTCGCTTTGCTTATCTCACTGAAAACCACGCCCTCGTCAAGGAGTCTTGCCACCTCGAGCCTTGCGGACAGGTCAAGCGCTTCCTTGATCGTTGCAACGTCATCGAAAAACTTCCTGCACTCCTCTTCATCCTCGAGTGCAAGTATCGCTCTGTAGAACTGCTTCAGATTTTTCTTTTCCTTTTCAGTGATCATCGTCCTGCTCCTGTTTTACTGTCAGTATCCGTCATCTTCCGGGCACAGCATCGTCCCCGGAGCGAAACGCACCCCTATTGTATCACTATTTGTTCGCACTTTAAAGCACTAAAGTGCATTTTCTCTGTTCTTTTCCCCGCTCATAGATGCCGGCTCTCCTTGACCGCTGTTCGGAGAGTGCAATATAATGTTACGGATATCTGAAAGGAACGCAGGGACATGGAAGATTTCAAATCCAGGAACAAAGGAAGACTCAACGAGCGCATAGCCGCTGTCATATGCGGACTCCTGCTGCTCGTAGTGATCCTCATAACATCAACGCAGGCGCTCTGCTACTGGATACCTGACTGGTGGCGCAATGAGTATGCAAAATACAATACACCGCAGTACGTGACCGGTGAGATGTCTCTCGACGACGCGGTCTACATCACCGAGCAGATGCTCGAGTACTGTATCGGCAGGATCGACACACTCGACGATACGGAGGCGACTATCGACGGAGTCAAGGCGCCGTTTTTCACAGAGCGCGAAAAGCTCCACCTCGCAGACTGCAGGAACATCTTCCTCGGAGCCGTGCAGTTCCGCATCATATCGGTTATGGTCATCGTCGGTCTGCTGCTTGCAATATGGTTCTCAGTGAAAAACCGCTGTGATGCATCGAGGGTCAAAGTCGAGTACGCGCGCGTTCTTGCGGGAGGTTATCTGACCGCGCTCGCGATCCTGGTCGTATTCGCGCTCTTCCTCATCATAGTCGGAATGAACAATTTCACATTCCTCTTCACCAAGTTCCACCACGTCTTCTTTGATAATGACCTGTGGATACTCGACCCGAGGCACGACAACCTCGTCAACGTGATGCAGGAAGCTGTATTCAGGGACGCGGCCGTAACGATTGGAGGCATGTGGGCTGCAGTATCTGCAGTGCTTGCCGTCATAAGCGCATCCATATTAAGGAAGACAGCTGCAGTCTCACGGTAACCGCCGTTCAGTCACTGCACACACATTTATACAAGCAAAACGCTGCCGCACTTCTCAGTGTGACAGCGTTTTTTTCATACAGTGTTTTCCAGTGTGATCCTTCTCAGTGCTGCAGGATCATCAGTCCTCCTCACAGCCTGTGGTGCTGCTGAAGAAAGGCATCACCAGCGCTCTCGCTTCGGCTATGTTTATACCCTGAGCCTCTGCGATCCCGGCAAGGTCATCATATTCCGCCTTGACCCTGTCCGTGCCGTATCCTGAGACATGCTTATACCTTACAGTCCCGTATGGGGTCTCCACCGAACCTTCCGTGCGGTCAAGCACACACCGCTCGGATATGACCTCCCTTATTCCTATGGTCGTGGTATATCTGAACAGGAGGCGTGCAAAACGCTCTTTCTCCTCTTCGTCGTCAGCGCACATTACAGTGATCATATGCGCAGGTCTCCCCTTCTTCATGACGATAGGCATTATCTGCACATCCCTGGCACCTGCCTTCATCAGCTGCTCAGCGGCAAAGGCCAGTTCTTCCGGAGTCATGTCATCTATATTGCATTCGAGCTCGCATACCCTGTCTTTTCTGTCTGCCATATCAGGTCCTCCGTGCTTTTTCTAACGGGTCTCTTCATCTATTATGACCGATCCGTACATATCTCCGATCAGCCTGTCTATCTCATCTTTTCTCTCAAGCGCCATATCATGCTGAGCGGAAGTCACCTGCAGAAGAGCGTTTCCGTCCCTCAGCCTTACGCGGAAATCCCTGAACCCCATGCCGGAGATCTCAGCCTCAGCCTTCTCGGTCCTCGCAAGGTCCTCTTCCGTGATCTCCTCACCGGTCTGTATCCTTGTGGCGAGGCACGCATAGGCAGGCTTGTTCCACACAGGCAGGCCCGCTTCCCTCGACCTCTCTCTTACCTCAGCCTTGGTTATCCCGCACTCTCTCAGCGGCGACCTTATCCCGAACTCCTTAAGAGCTCTCATGCCGGGCCTGTCGTCAGCCGGATCCGAGGCATTCGTACCGTCTATAACGAGGGCAAAACCGTCATCCGCCGCGGCGCGGGTTATCGCACCCATGATGTTTTTCTTGCACCAGTAGCAGCGGTCTGCCGGATTGGCTCTGACGCGCGGATCGGACAGTGCATCGACCCTCAGCACCTTCATCTCAGCGCCCGTTAGCTCTGCGATCTTCTTCGCATCCTCAAATTCGAAATCAGGCTGGAACTGCGACTTCACATAATATGCCGTTACATCCGCGCCGCACTGCTTCGCTGCATACAGAAGATATGATGAATCCACACCGCCTGAAAAAGCCACAGCTATTCTGTTATTCTCTTCAAAAAAATCTCTAATGTCCATAATGCTCCTCTCTGTCCCATACCGGTTACCGAATTATACCATATGTGCCGCCTTTCAGGCATGCAACAAAAGACGCCGGGATCTCCGGCGTCTTTTGCTTGTAGATATTGTAAGAGGGATGAAAGTATTATGGTGTAGTAATCACCGGTCGCGTGACAACCGGCGAGTAATACCTTAGTTGTATGAGTTAGTGGTTTCTAACTCCTTGCAGCATTATAATAGCATCCCTATTTCCCATTGTCAAGGTAGGAATTAAACTTTTTTAAAAAAATTTTTTACCCTGTTTTCAGGATGTATCTTCCCCGTTCTTTTATGGCCTGCCTCCGGCTGCAGCTATCAAGAAAAGCGGCACCCTTCCGGGCGCCGCCTGTTCATTTTGCCTTATGCAATTCCTGTAATCTTCTACAGATGCTGGTTCCTTGGGATCCTGTCGTACCACTTGAGCAGGAACGGCTCGATCGCTGAGGTCAGCTTCATGTCCAGGTTAAAGAAATAAACCGTGAATGTAACTACGAAGAATGCAAGTCCTCCGGTCAGAATGTACAGAAGTGCTTTAAGTGCTATCTTTTTCATTATTATGCCTCCGGTTAATTCAGTCTGCATTTATATTTTACCACGAATTCTCGTCGTCGAGTACCTCGAGTGTCGGGTCAAGAGGTTCTTCCTGCATGACTGTTCTCATGTAGCTGTTGACCTGATCTCTTACTCCCTGTCTTGAAACGACACGAGGATCGAAGAGCTGGTGATCTACCCAGATCAGAGGAACTCCGAGCTCTCTTGCTCTGTCCTCGAACATTCCGTGCATGCCATCCAGAGCCTTGCATGTGATGTGCTCCCAGAGGATGATCATGTCTGCGTTGTACTGTTCAACGAACTCGAAGAGATCGTCGAGGAGTACCTTGTAACCGCCGTGTGTACGGTTACGCATGATCATCTCTTCAGTCAGCATAGCCATATCGTAGTATGCCTGCTCTCTGTTCTCAGGAGTATCTGTCTCTGCGATCATCTCTGTGTTGATGCATGAAAGCATGTCTGTCAGAGGAACGATTCCCCAGCAGTTCAGAAGCCATACGAGGAAGTCCATGTAGTAGTGCGACTGAACGCCCCATACGATCGCTCTGTGGCGGTACTCAGGAGCAGCCATTTTGCGCTTCTTATATGCCTTCTCTGCCAGCTTCATCAGACGTCTGTCAGCTCTCTCGAATTCAGGAACCTTGCCGCAGATAGCCATGTAGTTGGTCTCTGTGTAAAGAGCGAGGTTTCCGCCGAAGATCTGCGGATAGTCCGTCTTGTTCATGTCGAGCCACTCGTTACGGCACTTTGTCGCAAAGTTTACTCTCTTAGCGCATTCGAAGTAGTAATCCCAGTCCCACTTGTGGCCTGTGTGCTCTTCGATGAATGCGATAGCTCTTCTGATTTCCTCTGCAGCGTATTCCTGAACGTCGTCTTCCTTATGACGGAGCGGAGCCGGCAGCTGGAATACAGGAATACCGTCTTCCTTCTCGAGTCTCTCAGAGATTACACCGTTGCCGAGGAGTGAACCGTCACATGTGGTGTTGCACTGTACAGCGCACGCACCGAAGATCGGAGCGTCGTCATCGATCGATACGCCGGCTTCTGCCTCAGGCATCGGGCAGACGTCGCCAGGGAGTCCGTATTCCTGAGCTACATCGATGTAGTGCTCCATAGCGTGCTGGTTCAGGAGTACTGATACGTATGTCGAAGGAGTCTCACGGGATGTGCACTTCAGGTTAGGGAATCCCATCATGACTGCTGTCATCTCGTTCTCATCAACGAGTACGTTGATCTTGGAGAACTCCTCATCGTTACCTGTCCTGCGGTCGGCACGTGCCATGGTGTTAAGAAGCTTCGCAACGTCGATGATGATAAGATCCTGCTCCTCGTGGGTCATTCTGAGATATTCGCCTCTGAGGCCCTGAGTGAATCTGTCTACCATCATAGGTACTGCCAGATAGTTAGCCATCCAACGGTATCTGAAGAAGAATTTGATGTTGCGAGGCTTGGACATGAATTTGCCGAGTGTGAGCATGATTCCCAGCCATCTGCTGTAATCGTAAAGAGTATCTCCTACTCCTCTCCACTCACGGCGCTTTC